>Ga0214545_1008922_pt1 | contig 15620 bp, 10 predicted proteins | sample CNSS4metaG_FD_160064 | JGI IMG/M metagenome (GOLD analysis project Ga0214545, IMG submission 160064) | Root nodule microbial communities from cowpea collected in UCLA plant growth center, Los Angeles, California, USA - CNSS4 | ecosystem: Host-associated > Plants > Roots > Nodule | place: USA... | reverse complement strand
TATACACAAAAAAATATATATATAAATATAAAAAAATATATATATATATATATATATATATATATATATATATATATATATATATATATATATATATATATATATATATATATATATTCGTATTTATAATATGAGAAGAAATTAGTGTAATTTACCGATAATTTTAAATTTAAATTAACTAATTAATTTATGTTATTTAATCTATAATTGTAAAGAAAATATTGATGAAACGTGTTTGATTTAGATTTTTTAAGTATATATTGGACAATTCCTTTTTTTTTTCACATAATGTTATAATTTGATAAATAAATAAATAATTTTTTCACTCCGTTTCGTTTGTCAATAACAAATATTTCAATTTGCTATTTTCTTTCTAGCTACCATCTCACCTCAGGTTTATGAATCTAATTATGAAAATGAGGAATTTTATTTACAAGAATGTAATATGCGTATTCATTCATAATTTTTAATATTTCAATATTACTTTGATAAAGTTTTATTTCAACATTTTCCGTTAAAATACAAAAAATAAATTAGATTTAATAAGTCTTTAATACCTAACGTTTTCCAATTTTGTTATTATTTTTTGTATTCAACATTTAAAAAATATATGAATTTTATCTTAATAACTATTTTATTACTTTTATTTTTTCTGAGGCTACTAATTATCACAAGTAAATTCATTAGTATAATTAAAGAAATATATATATTTAAATCCATTAAAGATAAACATAGAAGCATATATTAGAGAGGGAAAATTAAGATTTTAGCCAAAATAAATAATATAAAATAAATAGATAAATAATAAGCCAACACTTTTGAAATAAAAACTTATTATATAGAAAAGAAAATAAATAGGTTTAAATATGGATCCATCACCCTAACGTTCCCACTCCGGCGGCCACTGCAAATTCTTCCCTCGCAAACATCGTCGATTTGGGTACGCCCCATCTCTCTGTGTTCTATTCGCTAATTTATTCTTCATTGTAGAAATTAAACTTCAATGTATTCTCAAGTTATCGTCTTTTCATGATTAAGTGCAAACCCTTCTACATTCAATCAAAGGTTTATCATTCCGATTGATTTTTTGTTTTATCTTTTTTTCAAGTTTAAGGACAAACGAGTTTGTGGGTTAGGGTTTCTTTGGTTGTTCTGCTTGTGATGTGATAACTTGAAATTTGAATTCAGACTGTGATTTGGGAATTATTTAGGGTTGCTATTGATGCTTACTTTGTTTTTCTTCTATTTATGACTAGTGTCACATTCATTCTTGCGTGCTACGTGTGCTGCATCCTTTATTTTTGGGTGGATGCGGAATGCTACATATTTTTTTTGTCTCTGGTATTTACTCATGGCATATGCAGGTTGGAGTTGGTTATAAAACAGTCAATGGCTGAAGAAATGGCAATGGTAGAATCTGGAAGAGCTAAGAGGAAATTTGTTAAAACGCAAGGGCGTAAGAAGTCAAGTAAGAAAGCAAAAGTGATGCCATCACCACATGGACAGAAGAAAGTTAAAATAGACAAAAAAATGAAGAAACTTTTCCGCAAGCGAGCACGGGAGTATAACTCTGATGATGAAGAAGATGAGGCCACTGTCACTGCTCCCTCGGAGACTAGAGTTTTGGCATCTGTCACCAATAAAAAAATTGAGGAGGATGACATAGAAAGTGAGAATAATCAGTCTGAAGATGAAGGAGCTGCAGGACCACTAAAAAAATCGAACAAGAATGCTACTGATACGAATAATCTCAGTTCTGATGATGAGGGAGAAGATGATAATGAAATTCAGCCAGGAATTACCAAATTCACTGAAGGATGCAGAGCATTCAAGATGGCATTTAGGAATATTATGAAGAAGAGTGTTCCTGATGATATGTTGGTAAGTTATTTGAATACAGAAGATTATGATTTTACAGAACATATGGAAACTAGTTTTTTTAAGACTTGGATAATCTGTAGGGTCCAATATTGTCAGCCCACAAGAAACTTGTTATAGAGAAACTTGGAGAAGAGCAAGCAGAACGCAATATCAAGGGAGAGGCCAAAAAGGAAAAGCAGACGGTAATCTTCAATTTTATTTTGACAGATTTTATTGTTTTCCAAAGACCGTAACAGTTTTTTTGTATGCTCAGTTTTTATCTCCCAAAAGTTTCCCTGTCTTAGATCGTAATCTCATTGCTTTTTACAGTTAGCAGAAAAGGGACATGCCAAACCTGCTACATACTTGGACTCACATGAAAAGTTTCTAATAAGTCTTGCTACAAAAGGAGGTAAATGTGTTGAATTTCTTAAATAAAAGTCTATAGCTGTTTTAATTTTTTTGACCACTTGCATTTTCTTGTTATTGATGTGGACTTTTGTTGTGACCATGCATCAAACTGGATTACTTTCAGTGGTCAAGTTGTTCAATGCTGTAAGTTTTCACTTAACGTTTAACCAAACTTTGGCTTCTTCATAGATATTGTATCTGTCTCTGATGGTTTGTATATCTATCATAACTAAGCCAGAGATTTTGTTCACACCTTTTGCAGGTCAATAAGGCACAAACTGCTCAAAAAGGGTTGAACCCCTCAAGGAATAAGGATGCAAAAGGTCAGTGTTTGATACTGTATTTCCTTTTTATTCTTGTTATAGAACTACAGTACATTGTTCTTGATTCTCTGTTCATTCCTACATGTTCTATTTTCTTGGATCTCTTAACATGTTCAATCTTGATAATGTGCGTATAATTATAATTATCGAATGTGTATGCTGGCAGAGATACGAAAACGGGCCAAACAAGCCTTCTTTTCAGAGTTAGGGAAACCATCATTGCCTTCAACTGGCACCACTACAAAGGTGATTTTTAACTGCTCATTCTTTTTTTGGTGTCAATATTTGGTTAGGTCAATTTAGCTAACAATTCGATAATTTGATTAGTGATTTAAAAATGGTCAGACTGGATTGATCTCAGTTTTACCAATTTATCCTCTCATTTTATTCAAGTTTAGCAGGAAAATCCTTAATGTGGAAAAATTTTAGTCATACTATTTCGGATGAAGATTTAACCATTAATGTTAAACATATTATTTAGTCTTCCATTTTTAACTTTTATATTTTATCTGGTCTGTCTGGTCCAATTGTCAAACTGGTTGAACTATGTTTGATATTTTTAAACCAGTGCCTTCTAGTTTATTATAGAAGAATATGATGTTTATATTTACACCACCTTGTGTATTGTAGCAAACCTTCTAAAATTTCTCTTTTTTCCAAATAAACTGTAGCAAACCCATCTTGATGAGATAGCTTCATTCTTTTGCTTAATTATCAAACTCTGTATATTTTTTATATGCAGATCAATGAAGGCACAGGCATGGTAGAAGACCAACAGCCTGCTTGGGCTCCATTACGAGATAATTATATGCTGACAAGTTCAAGACTAAAGGATTGGGACAAAATGCCTGTAAGTATCCTTTGAAGTTGTAACAAGTTACTTTTATGCTGCACAGTTACCTTCCACTCATAACTTTGCATATCTGCAGGATAAAAACGTATCAGATGAGTTTGGAAAGACTTCTGAAGATAGTAGTTCAGATGAAGATTAGTATATTAAAACTAGAGTAAGCAGTATTGAGATTTTTATGGTGGAACAATCTGTCAGATTTAGCATATTGGAGTTGTTAAGTTGTTAGAGGCAAAGGGTAGTAGAAATATCTTGTAACCATACGTTTTTCTGTCAATGGATTACTAAGACTAGTAATCAATTATTCGTATTGTAATTTCAAAGAAATATTGTAGTTTCAAAGATCATTTATTGGTGTTGTTGGATATTCTATTTTACAATATCGTAGTTTCAAAGATATGATTAAGAAGCAATATATGATAGAAATGCTATCAGATTGGTACATGTCTATCTATAATTATTTAGTTTTTTATGTTGAGATGTTCACTTATCATTAGGAGGTGTGTTAAGAAATTCACATCATAGATGTGTTTAAAATACATCACATAATAGGGATTGGAATCTCGTATCAGCTTCCACTATCAATTTTGTGATGCTTAAGTTAGGTTTTATGCATACGTTCCAATCGTTGTTTTTGAACGTATAGTTAAGAAAATCTTCTCTAGATACATTCTCTCAACTCACTCATAATCTTTCTTAATTTGTTTTTACATTTTTATTGTTGGAATTTTGATCATTTCTTTTTCACTTGCATCTATTTTATTAAGTGTTATTTTCATGTCTACTCGGATAGAATCAAATAACACATGTGATTTATACTAATTAAATGAGATTAAAATCGAAGCATCTTACAATTTTTGAAGACACAATAAGTGGGAAAAAATTCAAAAAAATTAATATAACAGTGAGATTTAAAGAATTTTTTTAATTAAAATATATTGAATAATATTATGATTGATGTAAATAAAATTATTCACCTTCAAGATGAGTCTAAAAATGTTAGATTTTATTTTTAAATATTTAATTGTTGATTTTGAATGTATACATAGGAAAATCTCCTACTATGTAGATACACTTTTCTAACTCATTCATACACTCTCCAAATTTGCTTCTAATATTTTTTATTCATGGAATTCTGATGTTTTCTTTTTTTAATTTCACGGAGTGTTGAAGTGTTCTTTCATGTCTGCTAGGATAGGAGCCGAATAACAACCGTGACAAAAGAAAAAAATTCAATCTAAAAGTTGGATTTAAAGAATTTTTTTAATTTTTAAAAAATACTGAATAATAAAATGATTGGTGTAAATTAAATATCTAGTTTCAAGATGAGTACGAAAATATGTTAGATTTTATTTTTAATTATTTAATTGTTGTTTTTAAATGTATATCTAGGAAAATCTTCTCCTATTTTAATACACTCTCCCAACTCACTCATAAGCTCTCTCAATCTGTTTTTAACATTTTTATTGTTGGAATTTTGATGTTTTTTTTTTCATATTACTTGCATCGATTTCATTGAGTATTCTTTCCATGTCTACACGGTTAGGAACTGAATAACACATGTGATTTATACTAATTAAATGAGATTAAAATCAAACTAGTTTACAAATTTTTGAAGTCACAATAAGTGGGGAAAAAATTCAAAAAATATAATCTAACAGTAGTATTTTTTTTTGTAATTAAAATATACTGAATATTATAATGATTGGTGTAAATTAAATATATCCACTTTCAAGATGAGTCTGAAAATATGTTAGATTTTACTTTTAAATATTTAATTGTTGTTTTTGAATGTATAACTAGGAAAATCTTCTCCTTTGTAGATACACTCATATGTTCTCTTAATTTGTTTTTTACATTTTGATTGTGAGAATTCTGGTGCTTTCTTTTTTCATGTTACTTGCATCAATTTCATTTAGTGTATTTTTCATGTCTACACAGATAAGGACCGAATAACACATGTGATTTATATTAACTAAATGAGATTAAAATCGACCTTGTTTACAATTTTTTAAAGACATAATAAGTGAGAAAAAATTTAAAAAATGTAAATTAAATATTTACTTTCAAGATGAATTTGAAAATGTGTTAGACTTTATTTTTATATATTTAATTATTGTTTTTGAATGTATAGCTAGGAAAAGGTTCTCTTACATACACTCTCCTAACTCACCCATAAGCTCTCTCAATTTGGTTTTAACATTTTTATTGTTAGAAATTTTGATGCTTTCTTTTGTCCATGTTGTATCCATTTGATTGAGTGTTATTTTCCATGTCTACACAAGGTGAGTATGAAAAATATGTAGATTTTGTTTTTAACTATTTAACTAAATTATAACATACATTGTATTAGATTTTGTAAAGTTGATCTAAACCCAAAGTCTCGGATAAGTTACAAGTTGTTTTAGTTTTTGAATAAACCATGAATTTAATCTTTGAAATTGCAACGATTCCTCAAAATGATCCTTGAGATCAATAAAATAAAAAGTGAAAAAGAAAAGAAAAATTGTTCTCTAAAATCACACATCATCAATACTCTTAAGTATTTGAATTGTAATGCACAATCCAGTTGATCATAGGAATAAAAAAAAATGGAAAGTATGTTCTTAAATTACAAATCATTGGTCAATTCAGTCTTTAAAGTTGAAATAATAAAACAAGTTGAGCCTTAATTATAATTATTTCATTTCATTTTTTTCTCCTAAATGAATGTTTATATTTGACTGGTGAATTAGAAAGGTTTTAAAAAATTAAATATTTGTAATTTGGGACAAATATGCTTTATTATTACAAATTTTGAAGATCAGATGAATTGATAATTCATGCTTTTAAAGATTATTTCATCATTTTATTTATTTTAGAAATCTATTTTCACCTTGCTTTATAATTTCAAAAATTAAATTAATTTATGATATACGTTTTCAAAAACATTTTGTCATTTCATTAATATCGACCATTTTATTACCATCTCAAGAGCTTAAAAACTTGAATACAAATTCGAAATTTATATAAAAAGCCTTGAAATAAGAGTTCAATTAAAAGAATTAAAATTATAAGTATTTTAAATATAAAGTTTTTTTTTTTAACTTAGTACCCCGTTAAAGTAACATTTTTTTTCTTAAATTTCATGCAATGATACGTATAATTTTCTTTTTTAGAAATATTAAAATGGATTTCAATTAATGTTTTAGAATCTTTTTTAGTTCTACACTTACAAAACTTATATTTGAAACCCGAGATAAATCTTGATTAAAATTATTTACATACTTATTTTGAAACTAAAACTAACTTCTATATGGGTATAAACTCCCTTGTATTATTTTAATTTATTTATTTTCGTATAAATTAATTTTAAATTATGATAAAAAATTATTTATTTTTTCCTTTTTGTAAAATTTTATTCAAATATTTCAATCTGCATTAATAAGCTCGATCACATGCGGAATTTACCTTCCTGACCTCATTCTCACAGTAATAAAACAATGGGCAGAGCATGATTTAAAAGTAAAATAATCAAAAATATACTTTCACTACTTTCAAACATACATGAGAGTAAATATTTTTATGCGTGGACAAATGTAATTTGGTATCGTTAATTTATACATAAATTCATTCTAAATTTTTATAAAGATACACTAACGTACAAAATCTCAATTTTATTAAGAATATTGTATAAAAGAATTAAATTGAGTGTTAATATAAGATAAGATAATATTGTTTCATTATTAAAAAGTAAAAATAGGATTAAATTGAAACTAAAAATAAATATAGGGACCATTTAACACGTAATATAAATGTGGAGTGACACGTGTGAAAAATTAAAAAAATTAAAAAATTAAAAAAACCAAAAATTAACAGTGAGGATCAAATTGAGTCAATTTTAAAAAAATGAGAAACAACTTGAGACAATGAAAAACTTGAAGAACAAAGTAAAATTTGATTACAAATAGAGATAAAAAAAATAATTTAACCAAAGAAAAATGATAATGAAAAAATAATTTTTTTAATTTAGTAAATGGTTTTAAAAACTAAGGAATATTAGCTTTATAATTAATTTTGAAAATTACATTTGTTAAATATTTTTTAATATTAAATACAAAATGAAGAGTCCAAAGTTTTAACTGACAGAGAAGAGAAGAGAAGAGAAGAGAGATCTGAGAGGAGGAGAAGAAGAAGAAGGGAAAAGAAGAAGATCAAGTCAAGATGATGTCGGGAAAATATACTTCCATTGACGCGCAGCAAGTTCAGGGATCTGTTCCTGTTAGTTTTCTCTATCCAAATCTTTTGTTCCGTTGTTAACTCTTCAATTTCTCACTTTCTCTCTTTCATTTCTTTCAGGCTGTTCCAGATTCACGGCAGGTCACTGTCAATTTCGCAGGTTCAACTCTTTCCTCTCTATTTTTATCATTCTATAATGCCGGATCTGATCACAGATTTGTAATTTCTTTCAATTTTAGATTCAAATCTTCAGACATTTCCTCCTTCTGGAACGCAGGGCAAGATTACCGCTGCTTCTGGACCTCCTCGTGATGCCGATGGTGTGTTATAACTACAATCTCTTCGTTTTTTTTTTAATATCTTATAAAAAAATAGGTTAATTAAAAGCTTTCCTTTCCAAGTGATTGATTATTTTATGATCGATGATAATGGAAGTTGTGTGATTAATAGTCCATTAGACGCTGTGCCGTAGTTAGGACTTCGCTTGAATTATTAAGTTGACAGCATAATAAAGAGATGAGATGACATCATCGGAACTTGGGTTTACAGACGGTGGTGATGATACTTGAAAAGTTTTCAATTCTTGCTTTAATAATATTCCCTGATCTAGCTTTGAATTTCATCAACTTGTCTATTCTTATGCTTTCGTGTTTATCTTATGTGTGTGTTGCCGTTTATAATATTAAATTATGCGTTGATTTGTCTGATGGGATTGTTAGAAGGTGTGGGTGGAAGAGGGATCTATAGTTATCAGTAGTGTAGCAGCAATGGGCGGCTACGAAGTTTGCATTACAGTACCCTTTTGAACGGTGGCTGTCATGGCTGATGTTGTTGCCAAAGTAGCAGCCTGTTACAGCACTATAGAGGCACTACAATGACATATCTTAAAAGTCCGTATTTGCCCTTGAAACTGCGTTGTCTTGAAGGGGGTGGGGTTGAGATTTCCCTTCCCTAATCAGAATTTTAAAAAACCATAATTTGTTGTAGTTGCCCCTTGGAATAGTTGTAAAAATCGTAATTCAGATTGTGAAATCGCATAATCCTAGGTGCTAAGCAGCCTTCTCTGTGCTGAATTGTCGCCTGGATCGTTTGAGAAGGGGGTTACAATCTTCCACGTGGGGTGGTTGATCCCGAAGTCAGAAGTTGGCCAAATAAGCAGTTTTGAAAATTGTAGAATCACTTTGTTTGAATCATTTTTCTCATTCATTCCCATTTGGAATCTGCTCTTGTTTGCTGGCTACTTCTCCTTCAGTATTTGCTACTGCCAGACCTTCATCCTTCACCACCATTGCTACCCAGGGCCACTGCTGATTGCACCTCTGTTTAAAAAATATGTTTTGTGAACTAAACTTTTTTTCTTTTCATCCCAGGTTGCTTCTCTGATTTTTTTTTTTTTCACTCTTCTCTCATTTGCAAACTAAATTTCTTTTTCCATTCATTTTGTTATCATGTCTCTTTCTGATTTGCCAAGAATTTTTTGGAAGGAGCCTGTGTATTTTTTGAATTATTAGTGAGCCTAAGTGTATAAAATATAATTATATAAATATTCATAGGGTGAGACTATAACTTTTACAATGATTATAATACAGCCTTTCAAGAAAAGTTATTATAATATATAATTATTCTATTTTTATTAGCCTAAGTGGTCCCCTTTTCTCTTAACTATTAATAATCATAATCATAATAATATATCGTGTTATTTTGTTAATTTAATATATTATCAAGGTTATGAAATTTCAATTTAAAAGTTTTTTTAAGGTTGTAACGTAGAGGTTATTTTCTTTATTTGTTACTTCTAAGGCCTATTATATTAATTATTAATTATGTTAATAAAGTTATATATATATATATATATATATATATATATATATATATACTCTTTTTTGTCGAATTACAAAATTTCCAGCTCGCCAAAAATAGAATTTGGTTGATTCACTTAGACACTCTTATGTAAATGTATATGATAAAATATGCAATATGAAGTTTGAAGATTCACTATGGTATTTGGGGGCTTGTCTTGTAAATGGGTGCTATTTGATATTGAAAACTATGAACTTTGGTGGAAATTGTGCATGCAACGTGGATAGATGTGATGTAATGCTGACACCTATTAACCTACTTTGTATAATTGCTATCAAGATACTGTTAGTATTGACTTAGAGTCAAAGGTAGACCGTAAAACAATAATATTTTTTTTCCTGTTGTGTTTGGTCCGATTTTGTACTTATTTCTTTACACTAGAGGGTGATTGATGCATATTACTCATGTTATTGCCTTCTCTTGTATTTCGGGCAATTTTACGGTTGAAGCTGTTATTTTTAATTATTTTTCTTGGATATCTGTTTGACATGTTTGTGTTGAGTTGTTTCGTCCATTCTTATGCAGATTCATTTTCAAAACCTATATCTGGTTCTGATGAACCCCAGCAGGGTGGTTGGTTTCGGACTTTTACAGTTGCCGCTTACAAACCATACTTTGATGTTGACACTTCAGATGTTCTTGAGAGAATTATAGACTCGCTATTTCCATTTAGAGGATCTTTTAATGAAAAAACTGCTACCAACCCTGATTTGTGAGTGGACTGTCTTTTTCTCATGTCATTGATTGCTGACGAAATTATTATATGCACATTGTTAAGTATAGTTTTTATGGAGAGTGCTGTTGTGGCCAGTTTTAATGTGCTAATATATTCCAAGCTAAACTCACGATTTTAATGATTTGTTTGTAGTGTTTCATTTTTATTTGAAAATTTATTGAAGTATCTTCTGTGGCCTAATCTCTTATTACTTAAATACTGATGTCTGGACGAGATGATGTTCACCATTTATTATTATTGGAGAACAACACTTTTTTTAACTTTGTCGTAAAAGGAGTGAGTTTTGTGCATGTAATGTTTAGCCCACATAAATATATGCAGGTATGGTCCATTCTGGATTTGCACTACCTTAATATTTGTAGCAGCATCTATTGGCACCTTTGTGACATATCTAGCACACAAGCTGAAGAGCAAGGAGTGGGATTATGACATAAATCTGGTGACTTGGTCTGCTGGCTTGTTTTATGGCTACGTTACAATAGTTCCTCTTTGCCTGTATGTAATCCTCAAGTACTTCTCTGCACCTGCGGGCCTTGTGCAACTATTCTGTCTATATGGGTATTCTCTGTTTGTCTTTATTCCGGCACTGGTAAGTTGTTCTTCATTTTTCTACCTTTAATTTTAAGGAAACATGAAATATGACATTGCTTTGTATTGTCTTATCAAAAGTCAAACCCTTCGTTTTATGCAGTGTATGTCCATTGTGCCACTGGATATATTTAGATGGGTGGTTGCAGGTGTCGCCGGGTTTATGTCAGCGACATTTGTGGCACTTAACCTCCGGGCACACATCAAATCAGCAGGTGAAAGGTGGTTCTTGATTGTTGCTGGCATTTTTCTGTTGCAGCTGGCTCTAGCGGTTGTACTAAAAATTTACCTCTTCACAGTATCCGTGTAAGAGGAAACTGGACACCATGACTGAAATATATAGAACAAAGGTATAGCTTTTTGGCATTTTAGAGTATGTAGCTGAAACACAATCCAAAGATTAAGTAATCTTGTATTCTTTCATTTGTGGCAATATAGAGAGGCGATAACTTGTGATTATCATAACTAAAGTTTTTGTTTTTGACACTTTATTACACGTACTTCAGTGATTTCTTGTTAGTTTGAGTTTTGGATGAGCTTTCGGACTATGGGGTTCATTGCTATCGATGTGAATTGAATGTATGGGGTAACTTTAAAACTCCCCCAAAAGTACGAAAGATACAAAGTTATTCTTTTCTGAAAGTAATATATTCAGGGTGCTCCATATAAGCCTCATTTAAAACCTTGATTTGCAAAATGGGTGACTAAAAACTTTTCATCACTACAGAGCATAAAAAATTTGTCACTCAGTCCTATGACCAGCCCTTTGCGACCGTCCCTTGCTGAACGTAATGACCTCCACCGTTGGATAAGCCTTAGTCTTGCTTACATTATTAGAATTGTGGGTGTGCCTCAACCCAAATGACAATTCATAGTTTTATGAAATGTAAAATGCTTTTACAGCAGAACTTTGGATTGTTTTAAAAAATCATGTCCTTTTTACCTTAAATATACTTGTACTGTTATCCTTAGATTCGCATATACCCGACTCATTTTACATCGAGCTGCGAACCAAACATACATTCGTACAAAAAGTATACACACATTTTATTCATATCTCAGGTATCTTTAGAGATTAATATTATTGAAATAGGGTTTGTTTGTTTGTTTCTAACAAAGTATTCATTCGTATGGCAAAGGATTGAACCCTGATAAGACATTTAAAAAGACTCAAGTATCTGCCAATTTTGTCAATATCTATCCAACATATACATAGTGGACTCCGAAAACTGACAATTAAAATTGGTTTTGATATCATCTCACAGGATTTTTATCTCGGGATTTCTGAACCTATCTGAAGACCCTAACGTAATGTATTTTCTGCCTTTGTCTAGTCCAGGTAAACGTAGGTTTCTTGAATCAGGTCAAATTTGTACATTTTACTAAATCTACCTTTTTTGAATAATCTACCGACATATCAGTGTAAAAAGTTTGAAACGAAAATGATCAAATTTTCAACTGTGTAACTATGCTTGAGTGCTTGACACATTTTCAACTTTACCACAGCTTGGACATGATATTGCCCTGAAGAAAGTCAAACTACAGGGATTAAGCAAAATCCACCAACACGCAAGTGTAGAATATTTAAACAAAAGCAGAATAAATTCAATTTTGGCACTGCTTGAACATGATTTCGCACTGAAAATAGTCTAAAGTCAGGAATAAGATATTATTAGGCAGAAAATAGACAATGGCAATGCTCTGCATCAATGCGAACCACGCGATGACTATTTGTTTCCTTCAATAATTTTCAGAGGCAATAATCATATCCATCAAATCAACACACCATAATTTTTCCTCCAGAATTTGACCCTAATAGCACTATCTCCACCGTTCCAATTTTCCAATAAGAATTGGTACTATAAAGTCAACACAATCCCGTAGAAGTCTTTGAACATGCTTAGTGTTTACGCTAAACTTTCACTGGTATGACCTAATTTAATTTTGAGGCAGTGCCAACTAAAGTTAGAGAAGAGAACCGACCAAAACACATGTTTTGAAGTGATAGATTAATTGGAAAGAAATTTGTGTTCACAATTTACAAAGTCTCTAGATCAAATTAAAAAAATAACAAGCATTTCACACAAGAACGAGTGCTAAGGTTGAAAATGACGAATCCCAAAATTTGAAATGAAATAGTTACAGAATCTGATATCTTCCACAAACTAGTCCAAAGAAAGAAACAAACCCCAACCCCACTAGAATACACTACTCTACAAACATTAAGCCAAACAGATAACATGAGCTAAAAGACACCTTTTCCAGTTTACTGAAACCTCTTACTCCCTTATGGAGCAAGTAAGTCTAAGTTTTGTGAATTTGTACTGTGAAAACATCAAAAGACCATAGGAAAAAGAAACAAAAGTCTCACTAGACCTAGAAAAAAGCATTGACCACCCATATAAAGCACAATTTGGACTTTAAAAAAAGTTACAAATAAAATAAACTATTGTTAAGAAGTTCTGATCCTGAAATCAGGGTTCTCTAATTAACAAGGTTAGGATGATTTTGGAGAATCTAAATTCTTGACTGAATTCTTGTATGTTATACTCGGCTAAATATTAAAATTACACTGTATTAATACTTTAAATATTTTTTAATAATTTTAAAATATTAAATCAGTGTTCAACTGTGTATATTAAAACACGGCATATGAACAATATAGAAAAATATAACAGATAATTCAAATTCGATTTTGGAAGTATAAAAAGTTTAGTAATGGACTTAAAGAACAATATTCCATGGCCATAAATGTTGAATAGTTGTAAAGGAATGGTTGGTTGGTATCCAATAGACAACAGTGTACATATTTCACCATCAATTCACAAACTCTCGAATTTCTGGTTTATGAAACGTCCTTATATTACATGTCGGGCAGGTTTAATGACATGGACACTGACTATGAAGTACCACACATGAAAACATGGTCAAACATTATTAGCTCTGACTTCATCTATGTTGGAACTCATAATATTATTACTAATTAAATTAACTGAAACACGAGCTTGGAAATTTGTTCCCTACATTTCCCTTGTCCCTTTCTTTACTATGAATAATGATATGTTTACAAATGTTGGTGGGGAAACAACTATCCTCATTTCAAACAACTATCCTCATGTTTACACAAGTCATTGTTCATAATCTTCATTCCCCTTCTCACTTATATTGAGGAGAATCCTTTTCCTTCCTCCACTTGCCACACACCTATTCTTGAACATCTTTCTGATTTAATTTCCTTTCTTGAACATAGAAGCCAGAAGAATTTTAGTGATGATGATTGAGAATTGCAGTGAAGTAGTGATGTCAATTTCAAGGTCTCAAGTGGGGTGTCTCTTGGTGCTACTACTAAGTATTTCAGTTTTGAATTGTCAAGTATTGGGTGCTCGGTTTGTAAAAGAAGAAATGGAGCATGTGATGAAGAATTATGAAGTATGGAGAAAAGGGTTTGCAAATGAAAGAAATGAAGGGTCTTATGCTGCAGTTAATAGAGTAGTTCCCTCTTCTCCAGACCCCTTGCACAACAGGTAGCTGCACTCATTCAACCTGTCATGCTTCTGTGTTGCTACTACTATTAAAATATCAATATTAATGTATTTTGAAAATTACCCAAAACTCAGGAAAGTTATTGTGTGGTTTTGGATTGTGTATAGTTCATGTTATTCTCTACTAGAGATGTAACTATATTTTCAATTTATAAAAAAAGATAAGTTGATTACTTGTCATATGAGTAAACTTAGAAGAGTAGCTGCTTCTGATAGGGAGAGAAACCTTTTTTGTTTTTGTTTTTTTGAAAAATAGCTGTTATTTTGATTTTATAGTATTCAAACTCTGCTTGTATTAATAGTTTTTCAGGAATAAATTGTCTTTGTTTGCTGTGTTAGAAGACCTATGGGGTTTATGATGTAAAGATTTAGTGTTACAGAGAAAGTTGTTCACGCTTTTGTCATATTTATTTATATTGTGCTGATTTTGAAAGGTTAATGATGATGATAGATTGCGTTTTTCTGTAATCATCTTTCCACAACAGCATACAATTTGGATTAAAAATAAAGAGGAGAATATGAAGAAAGAGAGAGTTAAAAAAGTTGAAGAACTAACATTTATTTTTCGTGTTCTGTCTTTTTTCTGTTATGGGTTAGCGAAATAAGGATTTCAAATGTAGAAAAATGGGAGAAAAAGATACTTAACAATCTTACTCACATATTCATCAAATGTAAAATATGTATTTCAAAAAAAGAAATAATATATAAAGAAGGTTCAAATTTATTATAAGTAATCTCTCACACATATATTTCAATTGGAGTTTGAATTAAAACAAAAAAAATCAAACTACCTACATTTAGGCAACGGAAGTAATATTAAAGTGTCCATATACTCTGTATATTCACATTTAGGCAACAAAAATAATAGTTAAAATCGACATTTAAATTGTAAAATTATACAATTTTATCATTTTATATAATATTTACGAATTAGATTTTACACATAATTTTAACATAATCGTAGGATTATAAAAAAAAATATTTAAAATCATGTAATCTAGTTAGATCCCACCTAAGATCGTCGAACAAAATCCTGAAATGTATATAATCGTTATTTCTTTTTCTTTCAGATTTTTCTCTGCACAACTTGTTTATATCTGCAAGACCCCTCTATTTCCAGAAACAAAACCAAACTCACCCTCATTTCTCTCCTTCTCTGTATACTCAGCTCTCCCCTCTGTCTCCCTCTTTCTGACCTCACCAACCTTGCTTCTTGATCAGGTCCTGGAGGA
>Ga0214545_1008921_pt1 | contig 15621 bp, 8 predicted proteins | sample CNSS4metaG_FD_160064 | JGI IMG/M metagenome (GOLD analysis project Ga0214545, IMG submission 160064) | Root nodule microbial communities from cowpea collected in UCLA plant growth center, Los Angeles, California, USA - CNSS4 | ecosystem: Host-associated > Plants > Roots > Nodule | place: USA... | reverse complement strand
AATTAATTTATAATTTTTTAATTTTTTTGTTTTTTGTTTTTTTTTTCTAATGCAATGATTGCATATTTTTATATACGAAAGCCATGTTAGTGTTAAAAGTTAAGGGTGGCAGGAGCACAAAGTTAGATGAGGAATTGAAGGATTAGTATAGGAATTTCTTAGATAATCTGTTTACAAAAATTTATTAAGTTTCTATTTTATGTTTTAAGGTACTTATGAGTTCATTTTAAATGTATTTTGAAAAATAATGTGGTAACTTAAAAACTGTAATATGAATCGGTTCATTTCTAATTATTAATATCACAAAGCCTTATGCTTAATAAATATATATTAGATGAAAATTGAGTTGTTACTTTGTTACGGCAGGGTTGTGGACTAATTATATATAACACTCAGTCTAAGAGTATGACTCTAGTCAGTGGCGGATCTTGACCAAAAGTTTTGGAGGGGCCAGAATAATATAATTTTTTGATCATTTGATTGGATCATTAATATAACACTTTAAAAAATGACTCTTCTACAAAACAATTGGATCGTTAGATTGGATTATTAGTATAATGCTTTAAATACTTTAAAAGATGTGAAAAAATATAATTTAACTTGTTTTCATCTTCACGTGTAGCTTCTTCCCTTTTACTACTTCTACAAAATAAATTCATTATTTTATTCTTCATCGATATGTTTTTTTTAAATATATTAAAAAATAATTTATCATAATCTAATAAAATATTGAAAGACATAAGTATTAGAAGAAAAATATATTATAATCAAGTCACAATTAAAAATCGGTTATAAAAAAACATATAATACATTATTTTTTTTCTTCTATAATCATAAAAAGTAAGTATACAAAAGGCTCACGAGATAAAAAATAATTTTAATAACTATTAAAGTAATATTTCATCATCAAGACAAGAGAGAGTTACATTTTTTTTCTTCGAGAAATGAAAGAAACAGATGAGAAATGAGAGCAAACATAATGAGTATGGGTCTAACTTTATTTTTCTTCAAAAAAAAACATATGATAGTGAGAGATGAGTACAATTTTGTCAAAATTTAAAAAGGCAATGACAGAAGAAAATAAAAAATATTTTAATAAATGTTTTGTTTAATTACTCTTTTGGTTATTGTTTCTAAAAATGTAAGTTGATCTTCCAGTTTTTATAGTTTCAATTTAGTGACAATTTGATATTTTTAGACGAAAACAAATACTAGAAGACTAATTAAACCTATTTTTTTTTATTATTTTGGATTTTATGTTTTATTATTTATTAACATTAAATGTTGTATTTTATAAAAGAAATAAAGATACAGAATTTAATTATCATCAATTTCTAATTTTAAAAATTTCAAAAATTTAAAAATTAAAAAATGAATATATAATTTTGAAAAAAATAAAAAATATTTGGGGGGCCTAGGCCTCTCCCTGCTCCTGAGATGGTCCGCCCCTGACTCTAGTTGATCTTAAATTTAGAAAATAATTTAAAAGATCACTTAATTAAATTTTAATTATCTTTTAACTTTAGGTATTTATAATTGAATTATTATCAGAAATTTTTGTTTTATTCAATATTTCAAATATTTTTTATTTTATTTAGTATTCTATCATTACTTTTTGTTATTAACGAGACAATTTCACCGTTATTTTTTTTCTTATTTTAAAAAAGTCTAAAAGAATAACTAATTAAACGATAAATTAAAAACAGAAAAATAAAAATTGATAAATATGTAATCATTAGATAATAAAATAAAATAAAAAACATTTTTAAATACTTAAAAAATTAATAAAAAGATAAATTTTACGGGATATTTAAAATTTGATTAAAGTTTAATGTCAACCATGTAATCTAAAAAATACCACAAATAGAAATATACTTATGAATGTGCACCACACTCTCACCTACAGTACTTTTAATGACAAAAGAAAAAAAAAGGTAAAAAATAGTATTCTTTTTGACAAAGATTGTTTTTTCTTTAAGAAACATAAATTGCTTTTAAAAGACTCTTTTGTAAAGTAGTAAAATATCGTGATAGATACATCCACACAACCACGTGATAAATTGCACGAAAATATCTAGCCAAATTTTTTGCGTGATTATAGTTCACAAAATTTAATTAGTTTTCTTACTTCTTTCATTAACATAAATAAACCTAACATTTAAGATATTTTCAATTTTAATGTTAAGTTTAATGATTTTATTTAAAAAAAGGAAATTGTTAATAAAATCTACTGATCTCAATTCTTGTAAATATATATTTTTCAAATAAAATTAAGTTAGTCATCATTGTCAACTTTGACATTTATATAAATAAATTATATTTGTTATGAAACAAATTTAAATAAATATATGGAGGTAAAATATTAAATTATTTATATTACTTTTCACAAATAAAAACTAAATTAATTAATTTATCAGCATAATTATTTCTCTCATGAAAAAACATAAGAAATTTTGGACTGCGTATACTTATAAAAATGCAAGTACCATTGTCATCTCATTCTAGGATTCCAAAAAATCAATCGTTGATCCAAAAAATCATGACAAACAAAAGAATAATCATTATCCAACCAAAATTTTTGAAAGTCCTTCTTCTAATCAAGCATGCTCTAAAACATAAATGACCCTCATAAATTCACTATAAATGGAAGTCTATATTCCTAAAAGTTGAAAAACTATTCACATATTCTCTCTTACTTCCTATACAAATATTAGCACATGAAGCCAAACTAGAACAACTCATAGCTGCATCATCAATATTCACCTTAAGTCAATTAGTAGATAGAAGTTGTGTTATTACGTTTATAGAAGAAACCAACATACTTTCCTTAGTTTGAATATTAAAAATTTTCAACACCAATAAATCAGTGATAGTATTACTCATATGTTCCTTAGATTTATTTCCAATGATACATAGTAAGTCCTCAACTTAAAAAATGGGAGAAAGGAATCAATTAAATTATGAAATCTATTGTAATTTCTCATTGTTCAAATCATCCCGATAACCTTGGTAATGATAGACACTTTAATATTTTTAAGAAAAATAAACTAAAAAAAACTTCATCAACTAAAAAGTGCAAATCTTAAAAAAATTCCTTTAACTATTCTCACAATCCTATAATAATAAAACATTGAAAGAACAAATGCCAGAAATATTCAACATTATTTCCGGATAAATAAAACAGAATATAAAATCACTTTCGTAGTCATCCAACCAAATCCAGTTACTATCATCATGTTTTAATATACAAAATTTTCATTAACTCATTTTTATTTTTACTAATTAGACCATTTTTTTTAAACTACGCAAATAAATTTTATCAAACTATATTTAAACAGATAGATTTATCTATCGTTCACATGTCATCATTTATGTATCAAAAAACTAAATTTGGACCCTTGAACAGTGGTCATCCATGTTGGAAAATTTATATTAATCCTTGTTCGTAGAAGACAACACCGCTCATGGGTCGGAATTTAGTTTTCGTTGAGATATGTGAGCAATAAATGAGTTTATTTATGTTAATAAAGTTTGAGAATTTATTTATGTTAACAAAGTTTGAGAATTTATTTGTGCAATTTAAAAAAAATGTTTAAGAAAAAAATTGAAATTTATAACTCTAGTCAGTGTATAAAAATATATGGTATGTTTTACATGGAAAATAGATTCTTGTTAACAGTTAAAAAAATTATAGTTTTAATTTATGATTTTAAACTTTATTTATTATTAGACAAATATTTCTGAAAAAGTGTAAATATTTAGATTTACGAAAATGGGTATTATAATTGTGTATATACAAACCTAAACCTTTTACATTTTTAACTTTAAACCCAACATAGAATACATTTTATTTTTTAATTTTCTTTTAAAATTAGAAATTTTACACTTATACTTAATAAAATTAACAGAATAATTTTTATAACAAATACTTTTCATGATATAATTTATAAGAACGAGTAACAATAGACATAAACATATCGAAGAAGATTAAAAGAAGAGTTATAAGCTTAATATATGTTGGAAGTCCCACATCGATTAGAGATAAGACCAATTCACAATATATAAGTAAGTGTAATCCTTACTTTACAAGTCGGTTTTGTGGAGTTGAGTTAGGCTTTAAACTCACTTCTAACACGGTATCAAAGTCAAGCTAGAGCTTATACGGACCACCCACTAATTTCTTGTCTCATGTTAGGTGTAATCCTCACCTAATTTAGGCTTTAATCTTACTTCTAACAATATAAAAAGAGAAGGGATATATTCCAAAATAAGTTATTCTATTTGATCCTTCTTTAAAATTGCCAAGTTGCTTAAGTTACTTAATTGATATCCACATGTAATACATTCTTCTTTTAAGCAATAGTGTCATTTTAATTGATTCCTTTCTCCTCTACTCAATAGCTACTTCATTACTTTTTTTTTTCAAATTCCTTTTGAATTAAGATTTTTTTCTTCTTTTTGAAAAAGTTAATCATATTTTGAGATTGACTTCTTAAATTTACTTATCCTGAGTTTCATTTTTTCCATATAATAGGTATGCAAGTTTACATATCTAGTCTATTTTTATTGATCACATCACACGTCATGATTTAATCCTATGTTTGGCGCACTTCACCCTATATACTATACTAAATAATAATATAACTATATAACATTAAACGGGTAAACAATTTAATATTACTTCAATAAACTTAACAATTACCTATGCAAGAGTATCATAATATTAGTTAGAGGCCCAAGAAAAGAGAAAAATAAGAAATTTTCAAATTATAAGAATACATTACATGCAAATTCATTGTTCAATATAAGAAATGAAATTAATAATATGTATCAGCATAAAAAGCATGCAACATTGAGAATACTTAATATGTTGTAAATGAATTTTTTATTCTACTATTAGAAGCAAATTGAAAATATTAAAAACACATTATATCTTTTAATAGTAAAATTATCCTTATTAGATATTAATACTCAATTATGTCATTGTATAAATAACCATCTTCGTAATCAAATAAAAAAAAACTATAAACCATGTTTTATCAATAGAAATACATGTTTGTCATTGAGTCTATTGTATCGATATAAACGTGTCTTAATTAATGAATATGGAGAAGTAAAATTTGGTAGTGGCTAAAATTATACTCAATTATATTTATATAACCAAATAAATGATCAAACTATTAAATTATACTTTCATTTTCTTATTTAATTAATTATAATTATTATTTATTATGTGGTTTTAAATATTATTTAATGAAACTAGTATCTAATTTATTAAAATTATATCCAACACTCAAATATTAATTTATATTAAGTCCAAGTCATGGGTTCAAGCTTTACAATTTTTTTTTCTTTCTAAAGTTTAGTCATTAATAATGATTAAAAACCATACCAACAAGGAACTGAAACACGCCTTGTTTCAAGAGAGACTAACGACTTGGCCGCCACACTGAAATAGATTTCATCTTAAAATATTCACATTCCAATTTATTTCATCTTTCACATAAAAATAATCAACATACTTCTTCTGCCCACTGTTCAAAAATGGCGCCATGTTATAACATTCTTCTTCCGATGCTCCAAGACTTTCTGTACTCAAAAGAATAACATACAATAGTGGCTCAGTGCCATTTCACTGATGAGGACACCTTCACAACACCAACATTACTATATCTGACATTAAATACAAGAGAAAACATGAATAAATATAAAAGGATAATCGTGACAGATTAAAATAAGAGATATGTATTTAACTAATGCACTCAAAAGAACCACATACAATAGTGGCTCAGTGCTATCTCGCAAATGATGACACCTCCACAGGATCGACATTGTTATATCAGACATTAAATATAAGAGAAAACACGAATAAAAAATCAAAAAGGATAATCGTAATTAAAATAACACAAATGTAATGTTCTTATAACAAACTTAGAGCCGAAATAGAAATAAGGAAACCTTGAGCCCTTGTCACTAACTATAGTGAAAATCTTTTAATGTGTTTTCCAATTTCAAACCTCACTTTCTTAAACTTAAACTCCGTTGGTCTAGTGTAATATAAAAGAGAACAAATTTGAGATTTGACCATAAAAAAACATAGAGTACTTGTGAATTTTACAGAGCTATGTCCATAACAGAGTAGTAACTATTTTAAATAAATTGTTACAAAATTTGTGAATCACGTTACCAAAGTCCATTCAACTGCTCTGAAAATTGATTAATAAAATGGACCATATTTCTAAAAATAATTATTCAAGAAGGATATCTCATATTATTTCATCTGATGATCGCTAATAGTAGAAATGTGTCACTTAATCTTTAGCGTGTTAATCGTCAGACATGTTTTTCACATATAAGAAAACAGTAGGAAAAATCCTTAATGATCAAGAATTTTAGTCATCGAGACCTTTTGTGCTCATTATGGACATATTTGGTACTATGTTGTTGCATTGAAATTAAAAGACTCTTATAGATGTTGGAAGTTAATGTTGTACAGTAGGATTATTTTCTATGAGGACACTAACAGTTGAGTCATCCAAAGATCCACCCTCATGCACCACCTTTCTACAAGAGCATTTCTCCCTTCGCCTTCTCTTCGGCCTGTATTTGTCTTCCTCTTCTCTTTCATTCACAAAGGAAAGAAACGATCGAAGACGAGCAGAGTGAGATGAGCGTTCAAGGTTACTACTGTTGGAGTGTCTGCTAAAACGGTAAACCATTCGAATACCATAGCAAAGAAGAGCAACGAAGCATGCCATGCCACTAAGTAGGAACAGACCCCAAAAACTGTTTAGCTCAAGTCTGTCTATGCCTTGTTTTCCACCCTCTGAGCTGCAAGCACTTCTCGTTAGCCATTTGTCGTGAATTCTTTGGAGGTCACCATTTTCTGATAGTTTAAGGATCGCAGTTGACATATCAATTGATAAAGGAGATTCTCTGGGGAAGCCCTGTATGTTACATTCAAAACATGTTGTTATAGTTATTCAACCACCTATCTTAGTACTTTGAATGATGAATTTGGTATATGTGATGTTGATTTTTGTGATTTATATACTTACAAAGCCCCATCCCATCTTGGTGAACTCCTGACCGACGATACCGAATTCACATCTGGTGGCTAGGAAGAGTTCCATATATGCACGTTCATCTATTATTGCAGCAACACCACCGTTAGCTGGCCCATCCTTCAAGGCTTTTTCATATTCTGATGGGGAGTTCAGAGGAACAAGCCTTGATCTGTGTATGTTCAGCTCCTCTGTCAGATAATTCTCAGCAAATGAACCCCTCAGGAAACCTATGCGATCGTTGCTTATTACTAAGCTTTCAATTCCTTTAATCGGTGAAGAGAGTTGTTCCACAGTTAGTATGGAGGTGAGGCTTGCAATGTAGCTTGAGTTCAGTATCAAAACCACAAACAACCATATGATCAGCACAAAGCGACCAAGTGTGCTAACTGTTTTTTCTCCTGCATGCAACCATTTTTAGCTTCAACGCTTTGAGCTTTAGGATGATTATTTAGGTTTATTTATGTCTACTTTCTTCTTGAAATTTAGTTTCTGTTCACTACATGAGGAAAACATCAAGGATATAACTAGATAACAAAAAGTTACAATCACTTACTATGTGCAAAAAATAGGGTTGAGAAACTGAACCTGCAGAAATGAATGATGAAGATGTCAGCGATTGATAAAGTATGGTAGTGGTCAAGTGTAACAATCAAGACCACCATATTTTAAAATTGTCTTGCCACTTAATTACCAAATAATGGTGACAAATTGTCTTCTAGTTGGGCCTCTAAAGTCATCATTTATGCGACGCTCTAAAATCCACACAACAGCTCCCACCACTAAGAAAAACATTCCTGTCACAAACCACATCATTGGACTGAATGGTGTTAGGAAAGCCCAAGCACTGGATTTCAACTTCTTAATAGGTGCCACGACAACTAGCCCAGACTCAATATATGGCTGAGTAAAGTCCACTATCTTGGTTCTGTTAGTAGTAATGGTAATGTCTCCCACCACAGCATCGAAGGCCTGCACATACAAAAAACAATTTCCATGATGGAATTTAGAATAAACAAAACATCAGATAAAATGAAGACAGGTTATGAAAACTTGGCACTCACACCGACTGTGATCATGTGAAGAAGATCTGAATTTAATGGGTTGGTTTTGCCATCTCCAAATGAAACAAACTTGTAGGGAACGGGATAAGACAACAACCTGATAGCTGCAGTGAACACATCTATGCAATAACCACCAAACATCTCAGTTCCCTCAGTTCTTGACACAAACTCACGGTAACTAATTCTAAGAGGGACCCCAATTCTCAAGGGTTTTCCATTGCTGGAAAAAACCCATCCACGTGGGGTTTGAGTTGTTTGACCAGGCCAGATGACGCCATAGAGTCCATCACCAGAAATGGAATGATTAGGAGACTCCCCAGTGTGGAGGCCAGAAGTTTCAGACCAGAAACCAATCCTCCTAATCCCACTTCCTATCACATTAATGACTTCATATGATGAATGCACTAAGTTTCCATCTTCACCAAACATCATTTGGCCCGTTACACCACTTCTGTTCACCTCCAATATTTTTTTAAGCAGCTTCTCACCATCAACAAACACTCCCATGCTATCAAGCTCAAAACTCCCCCCTCTTAGCATGTTTCGACTTGAATCGTTTGAAAATGACAAAGTTCCCCCACTCCTGAAAAACGCATCCAGTGCAGAAGCTAGCACCCAAACAGTGTCGTAGGCGTAAAACCCAAAGCTGTTCAATGCCAAAGGACCCTCAACAGGATCCTTTTCCTTGCTCACTTTGTTCCATCTCGAACTAAATTTTCTTTTCATTTCTGAGTCAGGGGTATACATGCGCAAGGTGATAACACCTTGGATGTCATTCATGGCTGGAGATGTTGACAGGGATGGGTCTGAATCTATTACTGTAGAAAGCCAATCTGTGGCAATCCACACATAGCCACTTCCCATCATGCCAAGTGAACGAGCCACATTCAAGACATCTAGCCCAAAAGAAGGGTATATATGAAGGACTATTACCCTTGATTCCATTAAAGCTATCTTAACTAGTGCACCGTTTATATCTTCCCGAGTAATGTTACCAGGGTTAAGTGGTGCTTTGTGTGATATTTTACCACGTTTCTCTGCCAGCTTATCCCCTAAAACGGACACCCCATTTCTTCCATGATCATCGTCAATGTAAATGGCTATTACATCTCTCCATTGAAAGTGATCCACAATTTCTGCCACAGCAGTCATCTGATACAGATCACTCTGTGTTGTCCGAACAAAATATGGAAACTGCAGTGAAGTCAGCGTAGGGTCTGTTGCTGCAAATGAAAGTAGAGGCACCTGCATCTCATTTGCTATATGTGAAATCACATGTGCCATTACTGAGTACTGGGGACCAATTATGGCAGCAGTTTCACGCTCCATCAGCAGAAAGGCTGTAATAGAAAATCAAGGCAGTGACTAAGAAATATGCATCTAAAAGGGGAAAAAAAACGTACAAAAAATGAAATGGAAAACTGGGTTGTGTTGGAAAAGATGTACAATCAATGATTCCTAAGAATCCAGCGGATAATTTGGTGTCTAGCATTGAAATCTTGAGCTTAGTTCCGTTGAGAATGGTTGGATTAGAATTTATATCATCCACTGCAGATTGTATGGCAATTTTAGCTACTCTGCCAATTGTAGAGTTGAAAGATAAGATTGCCCCAATGTTAACAGCACGTGGTCTTGTAGAAACAGAGCTGATTCCTTTTGAGGGAAGACCACTGTAGAGGACGACAAGGAAAAGCAGCAAAACTTTGCTCATTGTATTTTTCCTGCAAAAAAATAATACAAGGGAAAATAAGACAAATATTATTGAGACATGAAATATATATAATAAAAGAAATTATACAATAACATCGGTAATTTGTAAACAATAGAGACATGAAATATATATAGTTGTAGTTTATGTCTGACATGTCTTGGAATGTTGTAGATCATGTTCTCAGCTGAGGCATGGCGTGAATCCTTTTATAGTTGTAGGCCATGAATAATAAGTTTGGTGCTACCAAAATCCCCGTTTTTCTCATCATTTGTAATATTCCTAATTTTAATTTTGTCATTAGGGTAACGAAAAATACCAAATAATTGAACGTATGGATGAAGTTATTATATGTAGCACAGTTCAGCAGTTTTTATCTTAGTATCTTAACTTTAGTTAGTTAGCTCTTTTTTAGTTAACTCTTGTAAATGCTTTCGGTTAGTTTTCATTTTCTTGCGATATGACTCATCCTTTCTCATGGAATGAATAAGATGACATCATTACTTACATATTTTGATAACTTCTTTTTCAAGGAGATAATATTTTCTAAATAGTTTTAGAATGTAAGAAAATAAAAAAAAAAGAAAATCACTTAAAAAAATATGACCTCAATATATTATATTATAAAAAAAAGTTATTAAAATTTTATTATTCAAAAATAATTTCCTTTGAGGAATATGTGATAAATACTTCAACTAAAGAGCTCTTAGCTAAATGTAGTAATAAAAATATCATTTGAAATTATTGAAAATTAGTTTGTAATTAAACATTAAGTTTGATTTCATAATTTTTTTATATGCTTATAAGTGTTTGAGTTAATTAAAAGATGTACTTCTAATTACTTAAAGATTAAGTCGTTTTTCAAAATCCTAAATTCCCATTATCTTAGATAATTTGCAAAATTCAATAGAATTGTTTTAAAAAATTAATAATCTCAAATGAAAACTAATAAAATATGTCTAATTTTTCAATTTTGACAAAACTTAATTTGTTTTTATCTATAATTACAAATAATTTTCAATTTTTCAAGTGTGAATATTTGTTCATAGATAATTAATAAACAAGTGTAACAATAATAAAGCATCATGATAATTAAAACAACTAAATATCAACAAAAAATATTCAAATCATATAATTCAACAACACCACCTCAATCTTCTAACCATGCATTATTATAATTTTTTATATTACATAAGACTTTTTTTGTAAATTTGTAAAAATAGTTTGCCAAAACAAAAAAACTTTTTTTGCCAATTTTTCTAAAAATTTTAATTAACAGGTAATTTTCTTGTGGATAATTATTTCCTACAAAATTGTAAAATTTGTAGGTATTTCTTACAAAATTCTTTGCGAAAAGTATTTTATACAAAATATTTTACATAAAATTAGTAATAATTTCTTGCAAAAAAATTATTTTTTTTATAACAGAAATTGTAAGTATTTTTTACCAATTTTTTTTAAGACAAAATTGATAATAAATGTGAATTTTTTTAGTAGTGATAAAATATTATTTAACAAATATATAAAATGTATGATGTGAAAGATAAAACCCAATATTGATGAAAGAGTTGGTTGCAAGGCAAAAATTAAATCTTCTTCATGATTATGGTTTTTCTTGCTTTAATCTTCCTTCCAAGATATTTTCACACTATCCATAATTAGCTTGTGAATTCTCGTGGCTTGGTTTTGTATCATTTTGTTGATTCCATGTTTAATGTTTGTCCTTCATATTTTTAGTGCAATATAAACTAATAAAATAATGGAATTATGCACGTAAATAAACTAGATTGAACATGCACAAACAATCTAAACAAAGTACTCACTTAACTTTTTCAAAAACTTGTGTATATCTTTGTCTTTCCTTCAATATATATTATTATTTTTGATGATAACTACCCTTAGGACAACGAAAAAAATATATCTGTCATGACACTGATAGAATAGCATGTTTGTTGTTTCATGTATTACTAGAATTTTTTATATTATATATATTTTTTATTAATTTGTTATAATTATTTCTTACAAAATTATAAAATTTATTAATATCTTTTAAAAATAATTTTATAAAAAGATTTTATACAAAATATTTTTTGCAAAAAAATTGATAATAATTTTTTAAAAATTATTTTTGATAATAAAATTTGTAAATTTGTGGAAAAAAAATTAAAAATAAAATTGATAAGAAATATATGGATTTTTATTAGTGATGGTTCATTCACTTGTTAGTATAAAAAACAAAATGTACTCAGTATGATAATGATGAAATAACATTATTGATTTATGTTTCCCTCATTTGATTTTTTTCTCGATTGGGTGAATTCGGCAGAGTATTCATGAAATATGAAAAGATTTGAAACACGATACTTTCAAGGAATTAAATCTATAATTTGAAGCTTATTTGATAAAAAATAAGTGATATCCTGATTTATTTAAAACTGCATGTTATTTGGAACAAACTTGTAAAGTTTAAACTTGATCCGATTGCGGCATGTACCACGTGATCCAAAAATATTGAAATTATCGAAAGAATTTTACCGATGGATATATTTTTGTTGGAAAATTTGAATTATCGATGGATTCTTAAATTCTAATTACCAACGAAAAAATTTGTTGGTAAAATCCATCAATAATTCAAATTTGTTTTACTGATAAATTTACGGACGAATTTTTCGTCGGTAAAAAAAGTAGGAAATTTCCCGCCCAAATTTAAATTATCGACGAATTTTTCTGTCGGTAAATCAGTCGGTACTTACATAACTCAAAATCCTTCAATAAAATCCGGCGATAATTTAACTTTTTTTTATCGACGAATTTATTGATGGATTTTTCCGTCGGTAAAAAAAACGGGAAATTTTCCGTCCAAATTTAAATTATCCACAGATTTTTCGTTGATAAATCAGTCGGTACTTACATAACCAAAAAATTCGTCGGTAAAAGAAACGAAAAATTTTCCATCCAAATTTGAATTATTGACAGATTTTTTTCGTCGATAAATTTGTCGGTACTTACATAACTCAAAATCTGTCTGTAAAATCTGTCAATAATTTAATTTTTTTATCGACGAATTTATCCGTCGATAAAAGAAGCGAGAATTTTCCCATCCAAAGCTCACCTTATAAGAAGATGAGAAGAAGAAGAAAAGAAGAAAAGAAGAAAAAGGATGAGAAGAAAACATAAAAAAAATGGAAGAGGGAGGAGGAAGAAGATGAATTTAACTCAAAATCCTTCGTTAAATCCGTCGATAATTTAACTTTTTTTATCGACGAATTTATTGATGGATTTTTTCGTCGGTAAAAGAAGCGGAAAATTTTCCGCCCAAATTTGAATTATTGGCAGATTTTTTCGTCAGTAAATTTGTCGGTACTTACATAACTCAAAATCTGTCTATAAAATATGTCGATAATTTAATTTTTTTTATTGACCAATAAATTCGTCGATAAAAAAAGCGGGAATTTTCTCACCTAAAGCTCACCTTATTAGAAGATGAGAAGAAGAAGAAAAGAAGAAAAAGGATGAGAAGAAAACGTAAAAAAAAAAATTGAAAGAGGGAGGAGGAAGAAGATGAACAGTGCAACAAATTTACTGACGGATTTTAAGGTAATTATCGACGGATTTTTCAGTCAATAATTTTCGACAAATTTTTTCTTTGATAATTACAGACAGATTTATCGACAGATTTTTCCGTCGATAATTATCGACAGATTTACAGACGAATTTTTCATCCGTCATTACTGGCGAAACATAAATTTTGTCGATAAAATTTTACCAACAAGCATTTTATTGACGGATTTTTTACCGTCGAGAATTCGTCGATAGTGTTGATTTAGTGACGAATTTTGACTATTATTGACAAATTTTGACCGTCGATAATATCAATTTTTCTTATAGTGTACATAATTAATGCGATGCTGTTGTTATTTCTAATCATAAATAAAAGAACAATGAATTATGTAATTTTTACGTGAATTAAATCGTATAGTAATACCAAATCACTAATTTTACTTATAAATCATTTATCAATTTCTAATTATTATTTTTCTCTTGTAACTTAGGCAACAAATTCTTTGCAAGAAACCTAGATGTCATGGAAGTTATGATTAATGTCACTTGTTTTCTCACCAGCATCCATTCTTAATAAATTGTTATTGGTTGTTCCTAGATCTACAAAGTAAAATATCATGTAGATGATTCCATTGAATGTTAGGAAGCTTGTCTTATTGCAAAATGATACAGTCAAATAGAAGACTCAACTTTCTCAAGACCTTTTCACTAACGACAAAATATTCCATAATTCATCTTATCTCTACTTTAAATATTATTTAAAATTGATAGCTTCAACAACTTTAATTATAACACTTTTCTTAAGCTTGAGGTTGCTCGCAGTACAAATAGTATTCATTTGGGAGAAAGGAAATATACTCATTCTCTTAAATATTGACATCCATGTTTCTCATCCCAGTTCAACTCGTGTAGATTATTATAGTCACATACATGCTATCTTTAGTATAATCCTAATTCATATGTTTTGTTTACAATCGTTTAATTAACTGTGTAATTGCTAGATTACTCTACCTCACTATACTATAAATAACTATCCAAATATCACCATGTGATTGAACATCTCATTTCAGTTCACACCAACACCACATCCATATTTTTTTGAGTTTTACTTAGTTTAAAGTCTTCACCAAATTTGGGCATATATGTTCCAAGATTACCACCAATCTTAAACCTGTCAATAGTTTTGATTGGGCTGGTTACAACAATTCTTGTCATTATATCACTACTGTCTTTACATTGATCAAGTATATACATTTCGTACATGAGAGTAGATATCAATGAATTGTACGATAGTGTGTGAAATAATAGATTTAACAAACATCAAAATTTATTAGGATAAACTTTAACACATGATTATGATATTATGTTAAGAATTGAATTTTAAGTTTAACTCATTTTTACAAAATCAACTTTTTCATCAATTTCATGACCTTATTTTTATTTGATGTAAAACTTCTAATATTATTCAAAAAACAATCCATTATTTATTCGAATTCTTCTAAAGTCAACTGCAAAGCTTTGTTATTGAACATTAGCGAGCTTGAATGACTTATATTGGAAGATACAGGCATTTTGTTCACTAGTCCTACTCTATTATCCCTTAACAATCATTTTGCTTTCTAATTTTAGCCAGTATTTCACCAGCGTACGAAATATGTCGACATTGAGTGTCACATAATTGATGGAAAAGCTAACATATAAATCTCCACCAAACTTCTTTATCCATATTTTTTCAAGTTTGTTCCGAGCTGGCTTAGCCAGAGGAGATTCTTATTAACTGTAGATAGTTAACTCTTGATTCTATTTTTTTTTTTGTTAGTATGATACTCTTTATCATATATAGGGATCTCAACGGGGCGGGTACGGGTAGTAGTTCCCCCGTACCCTACCCGCTGAATAAATATTCATCCCATATTCGTACCCATATTCGTCGGGTATCCGTTATGCGGGTACCTGTCTATTTTTTTCATATTCGCGGGTATCCACAGGTACCCGTGGATATTTACAAAAAATAATTATTTAACCATAATTATTGTTTGGATCAACAAGTTCCTTTTCTCTGATTGATTCTTGAAAAACAAACAAATAAAAAATCATTACCAATTTATATTGTAGTTTATTTTTGAATAAAATATTAAAGAAATTACTAACTTCATCAATGTCCACCTCTTGCAACATTGTATAAAGTTTCATGTTGTCCAATTTTAATCTAGAAGAGCCTTAA
>Ga0214545_1008919_pt1 | contig 15625 bp, 8 predicted proteins | sample CNSS4metaG_FD_160064 | JGI IMG/M metagenome (GOLD analysis project Ga0214545, IMG submission 160064) | Root nodule microbial communities from cowpea collected in UCLA plant growth center, Los Angeles, California, USA - CNSS4 | ecosystem: Host-associated > Plants > Roots > Nodule | place: USA... | reverse complement strand
ACAACAAAACTATTTTTTTGATTTTTTGGGCCCGACGAGGATTAATCCTCGCTCCTACGTATCTCCATGTGAATGGAGAATCAGGGTTACGTAGTTCTTTATGAAAAACTCTTTGGAAAACTATTTGAAAAATGATTTAATTTGTTTAATAATTTTGAAAACCTTTTTTTTAATTTTAGTATTATTTTAAAATTGGTCTCATGCGACCTGAGCGGCCGGATAAACACTTGTAATAAATTCTTTTTTTCTAATCTTTTATTTTTTATTTTTTTAATCATTTATAAATTTTTAATATATTTCTTAAAGTTATTTTAAAGTAGTTGCGTATGTCATTGCGACGTGAGCAACCAAATAGATATAAAAGAGTAAACAAAGAAAGCTATTTTTTATTTTTAGATCATCTGTATATATTAAAAAAATCGAAAGTCTAAATTGGATGTCATGCGACGCGAGCGGCCGGGCAGACAATAAAAAAAGGGGGAAAAATATTTTTTATGATTTAAAAAAAAGAATGAAAATTGAAAAAAAAAACTAAATCAAAAGATGAAAGAATTGAGAGTGACGTACCTTAAAAAATTTTCATTGTCTTTGTGGGTGGTAATGAGAGAAAGAGAGTGTAGAGAATGTTTTCTTCTTCCTTTTTTCTACCTCCTTCAATATGTTTTTTTTTTTAAATAGAGATAAAAAAGGAGGTGTGTATGTGGGAGTGGTGATGGGAAAGAATTAGGAAGTGTAGAGAATCTCCTTTTTTTCGGTCATGACAGAGTGCGTACTTATACTCACACCTTGCAATATCAATGCAATCTCAGCCTTAATTGTAATGCACAATATAAGGAAGGAATTGGTTATGACTATGGTATGTGTTGGACGTAATTCCATGAACCTCTTGGTGAGACCTCATGGTGATGCCTTGTGTGATGGACATAATTCCACGAACCTCTTAATAAGGTTTCGTGGTGGTGCCTTAGTGTATATAATTAGGTAAGGATTCAAGTAAGGATTGCATCCTAAAACTCTAAAGGGTCGGTTAGTCTCACGTGAGCAGACTGACTCAAGTGATGAGAGAAGTAGGAGGCCCTAGCCTTTGGCAGGATAATGGCCTTAGATGTTTGAAGTCTAACCTTGTGCGTGGTAGGGTGAAACCCATTTGCAATGGCTCTGTAGAGCAGTAGAGGCCACCACAAGTGCAAGCATCCAGTGAATCCGACCGATTATACGTATTCGGATAATTGAGTCTTAGAGTCTTGCTTGTTTGCTAATATGATTGTTTGCCTATCTTGTTGTATGTTTATGATCTGTTTTAAGCATCTGTGTACCATAACATGTTAAAATGATTTATACTCTAGCTTACCCTTTCTGTTTGCTTGTGTTTGTCTTGTGTGTGATTTTTCCTTTTTGCAATGATCATCAATCTATTGATGTGAGCAGATGTGGAATCCCCTACTGATCACCAGGGGATGGAAACTCCGCAACGTAGCTAACCTTGGGTTTGATCCCCCTTACTCTATGAGCAAACGTTTTGGATAACTGTCAAACTTTTATTCTTGTTCTGTTCATGGCATTGTGGTGTGCCTTAGTTCTTCTTTAAGTATATTTTTGGATGACTATAATGGTTGACACAAATATATTTTATTTTGTGGCTCTTTATATTATATTGTATGTGATATCTCATTTAATTAAGTTTATTAAATGGAATGTTACAGTTTGATAAAGGAAAATAAGAGTAAAGTTATATTTGCAAATCCTTTAACTTAAGTGAAGTTCTCTCGAGCAACGTATATTTAAATATCGTAACCTCTTTTAAATAGTTTTCCTTGTATCTTCAAAGCAACATTTTGTTTTTCTGGAGACAATAATAAATTACTCGAATTTTAGTTGTATTAATGAATAAGCATAAATAATAAAAATTTTATATATATATATATATATATATATATATATATTATTTTTTAATTTTAGGTATAATAATATTAGACAATAAATATTTAGATAAATAATTGTATTAACTTAAAAAAATATATAAGAATTAAATCTATAAGATTAATCTACCTTCAAATAAAATGAGTACATGTAGACAAATTAATAAAACCATACTGTGAGTTATAAGAATTATAAAATTAAATGTACTTTCCGAGTTGAATTAATTTTGAATTTCGTTTTTCTAAAAAAATTGAGAATAATAATGACAATTTCAAATAAATTTATGTTAGATATTGTGATCATTACATGATAATTTTATTAAAATAATAAAAAATAAATAAAAAAAGAAAAAAAAATAGGGACCACACTAGACCATCATAAAATTACACCATAAACATAAAGAAAGAAAAAACTATTATGAACAAAAAAAAACTATGATTTCTTTCATGAAAATCATTCCATTTGAACTCCATATACCATAAAAAAAGAAAGTTCTTCGGCATATTAAATTTATCATTAGTCAATCTTGTCACATTTTAAAAAAGGCCTTTAATTTTTGAAAGTTTTTGCTTTGAGAGATTTAATATTAACTTTCTTTAGCCTAATCCTACCAGGTTTCCTTGTAGTTTGAACTGACCCATCATCTTCAGTATTATAATATTTTCTCTCATCAAGCATATTAGCCCATTTGGAATCTATCTTCAATTCCTCTCCAAAACAAGTCTCCTTAGATGTTAAAGGATTAAGAATTGTCGGTGAACTATTATGAGTTAAATCTAATTGTTGTAAACGCTGCAAACTATTCCTAATGAAACTAATATCCTCCAAAGATGGCATACCAACCAACGAATCATATTCCATTACACACCACCACTAAATTTTTAATAAGATAAAATCCATTCACAACACAAATATTATCATTATTATCCACCATTGGCTCAAATTGTGATTGAGCAACAAGTTGCACCATAAAAGACTGAATCATAGGCTTCACCATAGGCTTTACCACTATAATTAAAGAGCCCTTAGTTCGACCTTTCGTACTAACCACCTTTGGAAGGTAATGTTGTTATATTTTTGCTCCAACTATTTTCTCCCCACTAGAAATGACATTGGCATCCTATTGTAACCGCCTACAATCAGATAGATCATGACCATTTTACAATTTGAATAAAATAGAAGAAATTTCTCACACTCACCATTAGAAATAAATGCAAATCTTGATCTTTCCACCAAAATTTGATTATGTAACATTTGTTGGCACAAGCAAGCTTGAAGCAAAGAATTGATAAAGCCATATGCATGAAGATCTTAAGTGTTTGATGAAGATCCTCTTGAAGATTAAGTTTTAGTGTGTTAAATCTTTATATAACGTATTAAATGTAATGTGTTAGTGTTATATCTTGTTGGTAGGCTATATGAGATAGGTTAGGTGTCTTGTGTGCCTTAGTGTGTCTCTTTTAATCTGTTAAAATGGATTTTAACAAGTTAAAAGGCTTGTTGTATATAGTTTCTGGTATGAATCCATTCAGTCAGTTGAATTATTTATCAATCGACTGATTTCACTTAAGTTAGGTGAAATCAACTAATTGTACGGAAAATTCAATCGACTATTTTCACTTCAACCAGACTATATAAGCTGTGTTTTCGCGAGCAGAGGTACGAATCTGAGTTTTTGTGCACGAAATTTTGTCATTCATCTCTAGAAAACTCTCTCTCTGTAATACATGGCTAGAACTCGTGTTTTGAAGATCTTGGTTGATCTTGGAGGCATTTTGGCTTGTGAGTAGCTTAAAAAACACATGTATGGTTGACTAGGGACAACCACCATCTGGTTTGGATGTTCTTGTGCCTCTAGATTTTTTTGTGAGTCAAAAATCTTGTATGTTTTGTTGTTCAAAAGTGTAATCTTAGTGTGTGATTTGGAAAACTTTTGATTATAGTGGAAACCAGGCTCAGGTTGTCCTGGTAAACTGGATGTAGCTTTGTGATTGAGTGAACCAGTATAAAAACAGTTGTGCATTTCTCTTTCCCTCATCTCACTCTCTTTGAAACTCTTTAAAAACTTAAGAAAACCAAGCAATTTAATTTTTGGTGTGATTTAATGCGTTCTTGTGTAATCTGAGGTTGTATACTTGTTAAAAATACTGATTGGAACAAGTCTTGTATGTAAAAGATTGTTGTTTGAGTTGAATTCGCGAATTCTGCATTTTGCATAAATCTCCAGTATTTTAGCCAACTGAATTATCTTTTTAATCTACTGTTTTATAGCTTCAAGAACAATTTAGTCTGCTATTTTATATTTTCATCGACTGAAAGTGTACTGGTCTGCTGCATTTACATCCAAACTTTCCAGTCCATTAGATTCAATTGAAAAAAGGTTTAAGCTTTCGAAAAAGTTTTATAAAGCCAATTCAACCCCCCCTTATTGGCTAAACTCACCATTTCAAAACTAACAACATTACGGTCGAATATTACTGATTTAAATAAAATAAAGTAAAATAATATTAAATATGCCATTATTTTTCAAATTTCTTTTCCAAAACGCGAAAAAATTAAAACCTTAATAAAATGTCTCGAAATTCAAAACCATAAATTAAACTCCAGGTTTACATAATTCAAAACTGATCAACTAAATGTTTACAAAATAGTCAAATATAGTCCATAAAACTTCCTAAGTTATCCCCTCCCTGACTCTAAGCGTCACTAGCTCCACCAGAAACAACATATGCTCTCGTGTAACGAATTACATGATCATCGCCAAACACGCACAGAAGGGTGAGCTCATGTAACAATATAAACGTATAATTTAATAAATAGAAGTTCACCCTAAATTACTTTATTTAAGTCAATGCTTAACCAAGAAACCTTATTGCCCTAAGGTTTCCAATCCACAATTTCTTTACCATGGACCAAGGATATATATGCTTCCACGAACCTGCCCACTCGTGGTCTTGCCTCTACGAACCTCCCCACTCGTACTCCAACTCTACAAACCTCCTCACCCGTAGTCCAACACACGTGATCCAACAGCTACGAACCTCCCCACTCGTATCCTCATACGAGAGCATCATAATATGAACCTTTCTGGTCATATTATCACGTGTTCACCACCAACCATGAACCTACCCGCTCATGAGACAGTCAAGCATCTCTTGGTCTAAGTCCAGATCGCAACACATTAAAACGAAATTAAGAAAAACACATTGCCCTATATAAGATACACACTTAAGCTAGTATTAGGGATTTAAATGCTTCCACGAACCTGCCCGTTTGTGGTCCAACTCTACGAACCTCCCTGCTCGTAGTCCAACTCTACGGACCTCCCTGCCCGTAGTCCAACACGCGTTATTCATCCAGCTACGAACCTCCCCGCTCGCAGCAACTCTCAAGTGTGAGCATGGAACATACGAACTTCCCCACTCGTATCCTCACACGAGAGTATATCTAATATGAACCTCCCCGCTCATATTAACCACACGTTCCATCACCAATCACGAACCTACCCGCTCGTGATACGGTCAAGCATATCCCAAAACAGACCCAACACAACAAGTCATGCAAAACGCACCATAACACACAATGCCACTTGCACTATCGCTTGGCACAACTTAAGCGCCACCAGGCGAAATGACAGTGCAAACCGCTTGGCGATTCCACAACACTGTCGGCGCCACGACAAACAAGGCTTCCCTATTTCTTGCTATCGCTTGATAGTTCACTCTGCACCGTTAGGCACTACACTAGTAATGTGTCACTATTGGTTTTAGGTACTCTAATTCAGTTCCTAGCATCCAACAATTCAATTCTCAAACATCCAGAAACCAAAATTACGCATTCATATACTTCAGATACTTAAATTTACAACATCACAACTCATATGTATCATTCAAGTATAAGCACACATCTATCACTTTATAAATTCATATAAAACCATCAAAATAAAGTGTTATACCCAATACAATCCTAGACAACCAAACAATATACAAACTAGGAAGAACACATAACCATTGCCCCAAAATATCGCACGGACAATAAAATAATAATAATGATCATAATAAAAATAACAACAACAACAAAAATAATGATAATAATAAAATAAAAAATAAAAAAATGAAAATAATAATAAAATGAAATGAAACAATAATAAAAAAATACTAATAAGATAAAATAATAATAATAATAATAATATATTAATAATAATAATAATAATAAATGTGGCGTATTTAGAAGAGGAATTCTAAACACGCATCCTTAGAGTCAAATGCAACTAAAGTTAATTAATTAAATATCAACCCAAATTGATAAAATCACCTCTGCAATCCCCATTTATAAACCACTTTCTATGACTATTCCCTTACCCTCTTATATAATATATTAAAAATTACTAATTATACCACATCCAATCTTTTATAAGAAAACCCAACCTATTATTCTAAAACCCTAATTGCAGCATACCAAAAGTTTAGTCACTACCAAAGCTTAATACCCAAAAGCTACAAGTCATATATAATATCAAATACAACAAAACAAAAGAAGGAAAGCCAACACTTCTAACCTTCTTTATATATATATATATATATATATATATATATATATATATATATATATATTATTGTTAAAACAAACTATTTAGTGTTCAATACTCTACACCAAAGCCGATAATTTGTTTCCTTTTTTTTTTCCTTTTAATATTATATAAATTACTATATGATGAATGTCATAAAATGTCCTCCTATAATATTATAACATACCATAACACCACATTTATCCACTTTTCATATAACTAAAAAAAATGAAAGCTCTAGAATGCATCCCCAAGTCACGCTACCGTAAAAGAAAAACATAAACCCTAACCTTTCCTTTGCATCATTTACCCATAAATCAAGAAAATCTCAATGCATTCATGCTATATTAGATTTCGTATCACTCAAATTCATCAATCGCATACTTAACATTAAAATGAAAATTTAATGATACCAAATCACCATTACAATCAAAATTTCTAAAATATAAAACAAATGCGTCATATATTTTTTATTGTAAACAATAATTCAATCAAACAAAACTTAAAATCTTCCTTCACGATCAAACTCGTATTCCTTCCCTCACCCCTTGCTCAAATGAAAAATGCTAGATTTCTGACCCTTCCCATCCATGCCAAAAACATATTTAGCAAAAAGGAACCTTATTTTGCTTAAGTTAAGGTTCAAACACACAACCATCCAATTTCAAAAGCAAATGCACAACCAATTAAACCAATTCATGTTTCATGATAATTCCTAGAATTCTAAAATTATATTATCACTCATCATGATCAATCATAATATCGAAATAATACACAATAAAAATAACACACAATTTGACATACACAAGACTCAAACCCAAGTCCTTTCAACATAACTAGGTACTCTCAATCATTTGAGCTAGTACTATTTCACATCATAATAGCCAACATTAAATGCCATAAAGGCTTCCACTACCTGTATTTATTAAATAATTATTTATTTAATTGTTTAAATTTCTGGGGTCTTACAGATTAGGCAAATCATATAACAAATCAACAACCAAGATACGTGCAAAGAAACCTCGAGACTTATTCTTAGTATAATCATCTAAAGATAATTGTGTACCAATTCCACGTGCTATTGTGAAAATCACTTTCAGCTGTCAAAACTCTTAAGGAAGACCATGAATGTGAACATAATATTGAGTTTGTGTGAGTTTCATGGAAGTCAAGACAAAATCTTTTGTCGAAGAAAAAACATGAAGAATGCCAAGAGATAATTTCAAATTCCAACAACCAAAGCCCTTTGTATGTCCTCTTGAGGAGAAAAAGCAAATTCATATAATCCTTTATTAAGTGGAATTGCCTTCCATTGACCTAAATGCTTCAAGCCACAACAAATTTTTTACAAAGTTCTAAGTGTAAATACTTTATCCCTAGGTGTATACAAATGATTTTTGCACTCTTCCAAACCACCAATATAAACTTATTCAGAAATCTATGCAAAAAACTATATTTCTCTTTGTACAAGGATTAAGTAATTGGGACCCGGTACTATTAAAGATCTGAATAAATATACGTTTTTGTGAGCATAATGATTTGTTAGTTTGCAAATACAAAAAGAACAAATAAATAAAAATGAAGAAAGTTGAAAAAGAGAAAATAAAATATTAATTATTTGCTGTATAAAAGAAAAAAAATTAATCTAAAAGATAACTTATAAGAAAAAGCAACAATTATTTATTTATACTAGGGAGTTAAACGTTTAGAATTTTATACATTATATATATATATATATATATATTCATATTATTATTTTTTTTAAACTCAATTAATTATAATATAAATAAAATTTTAACATTTTATTTTAAAAAATATTTTTTAAAATAAATATAAATTTTTTACATCCATTTTAAGCTTTCAATTAATTTTGTTTTAATTTTCACTTTCTCCATTTACCTTCAAGTTTCACATTTTTCTCTTCTTTATTTCGTTGTAAACTCTGTTCCCTCTTCAAACAAAGAACAAAGGAGTCTGAAAGGTGGTTTCATCGCACAACAGGTAGTTAAGTAAGCGATGTGCACCCAAATCAGAGCCGCCACCATAAGTGTTGAGCAACCTTAGCAGTAGTACTGTACTAAGCATAACCAAAACGTTTGAACAACCAGAAACCAAAAAGCATAATAACCTAACCGAAACACATGAAGCCAATTTTCCGCCGCCGCCACCATCACAACATAGCCACTCTTACTAGCGGCTTGCGCCACTTTTCCGCTACCCCGAAGCCCCCACTCCTTTACACCGCCGACACAACAGCCGGCAACACCGCCATCCTGCAGGTCCTCTCGTGGGGCAGAGGCGCCTCCGGCCAGCTCGGGGGTGGCGTGGAGGAGACCCGCCTGTACCCTTCTCCGGTTGCTAACCTGGCCGTCCCCAAATCCTCCTTCTCTCTCGCCCAAACCCCCGGCCGCCTCCCCCACGCGGAGAAGTGTCGAACCCCAGAAGTGGGCATCTCGTGTGGTCTTTTCCACTCTTCGCTCGTCGCTGGTGGGGCTCTCTGGATTTGGGGAAAAGGCGATGGTGGAAGATTGGGCTTCGGCCACGAGAATTCGTTGTTCGTGCCCACCCTGAACCCTCACCTCGATAACCTTCGGTCCGTCGCCCTCGGTGGTTTGCACTCCGTTGCTCTTACATCAGCCGGCGAGGTCTTCACCTGGTCAGAATCCCTTCAACCTCTAGTTAGTCACTTTGGAATCTCTTTGTTGTTTTCTAAAATCAGGCATATAAGACGTTCTTTGTTTATATAAACTATGTGAAGCGGAGATTGATTAATTAAATTAAAAACATCATTAGAAATAGATATCAACCACACCCTTACCTTTATGAAATTTCTGATTGGATGAAGCGTGGTTGTTTTCTTATATCAGGCACTTGATGATTAATGTCAACTCTAGATTTAGTTGATCGTCTAATGTTCCAGAGAAGCCAAATTTGATTGGTTAAACTGATTGTTACATTGTGTGCATGGAGTTTCTTTCTTTCTTTTCAGGGAATGAGGTAAGGGATGACAAATTGAGAAGAGAAAAAAGTCAACCATATAATTTAAATGAATCGCTGTACTATTGTATAATTTAATTAGATGATTAAAGCTGAAACTACTTGAAACAAACTTGACTAATTATATAATTCTCTCACAATATATGTCGCCTGTTGTTGAAATGCTGGTTTTTGTTTACTGTGCTAGTTTTAGCTTGACTGATAAATGCCACAAAAGAAGTTTGATATAATGCCTGGAGGGTGTTTATGCATGGTTAGAAAGTTTTATGCATGGTTAGAAAGTTTTAGTCCCAAATGAAATTATTCGTCGCTTAACTTCAAGATAAATTTACTCTACCATGCGAACTTAACACTTTGTTGAGTCTGGGAATACTTTTGTAATTTGAGGAGTTAAAAAGTTCCTAAATTTTATGGTTCATGCTTTCCTTCCTCTCAATAAAATTAATTTTTATGGATGAAAATGAAGTTTTCAGGGGTTATGGTGGTTTTGGTGCACTTGGACACTCAGTATATCACCGAGAGTTATTTCCTAGATTGGTAAAAGGCTCCTGGGAGGGAACTATAAAACACATTGCTACCAGTGGAACGCATACTGCAGCAATCACAGAATCAGGTTTGTATGATGGCTGGAACTTTATTTCAGCATTGTTTAAAACAAATTTGGATTGATGAATAGTAAGAAAGATAATTACCGAATTTACAATCTGGCTTATAGCTTCAGTTGTGATTTTCTTATTTCAAATTGTAACATGTGTTTTCTTACCTGAATTGTAAAAGGGAAAGAGCAAAATAAAGATTTAGAAGGCATTGGAATAAAATTCCCTTGTAGATTGATGACAAAAATGTACATCATGTATACTGCTATATAATGAGGATAAGAATGAAAAAGGAAAACAGAAAATTAAGAGCATAATCACTATACAACTCATCATATTCTAGAAGAATTCTAGCTATTTACAACTATTATTCAACTATTTCTGAAATGCAAAAGTATGATGTAACGGAGTGTGCACTGTGGTCCATTTCTATTTCGGCACAAAATTGTTTTTGTGGTGGATTGGATTCTTTGTCTGTTACATTGTGTCTTTCTTTTTACTTTGGAATACAAAACCAATCTACCAAAAGATATAAAGGATAGAAAATCTTCCTAATATTGCAGGCTCCCTGTACACTAATTTTGTTAAGAAGTGATTCAATAAAGGTGCAGTTATATTATACATGTCAAATCTGATTGTTTGGCGTATTGAAAGTTTTCTTTTAAGACGTTTAAATGCAATGCTTGGTTGCTCGAAGATAGAGATTTCTATTTTGATGTTCAGCTTTTTTTATTTTACTCATCCTTTTATCATCTCAAGGTTATACATCCATTTCTCCTAGAGTTAAACTTTGTCGCACCAATTTGAGTTTCTTCTTAGGAATGTCCATTAGCATGAACTACATAAAAAATGAAATGGTATGTTCCTTTTGAGACTGATGTTGGGTTTGTATCGGACATAGGAGAGCTTTATATCTGGGGTCGAGATGAAGGGGATGGGCGATTGGGCCTTGGTCCTGGTCGGGGCCCAGATCATGCTGGTGGACTTAGTATACCTTCCAGGGTAAAAGAATTACCTTACCCTGTTGCTGCTGCTTCCTGTGGGGGATTTTTCACAATGGCATTGACAGAGGATGGGCAATTATGGAACTGGGGAGGTAATTATCTTCTCATTCATATAATTTTTCCCAGTATTTTCTGTAGAAGTCTGGCGAACTTCTTTTATCCATTGCTTTTGGTTTTGGAAAATTGATAAAGTCAGCGTTTTGTCAGCAAATTCTAACTATGAGCTTGGTAGAGGTGATAAGACTGGTGGTTGGAAGCCAAGGCCCGTACCCAGCCTTGAAAATGTTAAAATTATTCAAATAGCAAGTGGTGGATATCACTCCCTAGCATTAACTGGTATGCTGATACTTCACCAAGTTTGTTTTATTCATTTCCGTTCACATAGATTATATGATTATATCTATATTCTTAATTTTCCTTAGGTGACGGGAAAGTGCTCTCATGGGGCCATGGTGGACAAGGTCAGTTGGGCCATGGATCTATCCAGAATCAGAAGATACCAGCTGTAGTTGAGGCTTTATCTCAAGAGCATATTATATATATTACATGTGGGGGTTCTTCATCAGCAGCTTTGACGGGTAAAACTGACCTCATTTGACATATCCTACTTATGATAAAACTGGTAGTAAGAATTAAAGGAATTCTCTCGACAATACAACGAGGTAGAGAGAGTGAATAGTGAGAAAAAGAGACAATTATTCTTTACTGATTATTGAGAAATTGAAAGTCTCAGCACTTCCCTCACAAGTTTTCAAAATCTGCTATCACAATTTATTTACATGCTATTATACCCATTAATCCCTAACGTTCTAAGAACTGCCTAACTCACTGACATGTGGGTCACTTGGGTTTGTTACCTTCTTATTCCTTCTAGAGTACACTTTAGTAATAGGGCGTTGGTTTGTTAGCTGCATAACTTCATTTTAATATATAAATAACTTTTCTTTTTTGTGGTGTGTCATCTAGTGTCTAAGAGCTTAATGCCCAATGCAGCACTAAACAAGACAAGAGAAAGATGTCACATAAAGACAAGTGAAGCACCAAACAAAGATAAAAGTGCAAGACTCACTCAAGTAACACAAAGATCAAATGACATAAATAAATGAAGTAGACAAATTAACACATGGCTTTCAAAAGAAACAATTTGAATTGTGAAGATTGTCTCCTACAACACATTGACTCATGCATTCCAAATATATTTACATAAAGGACCAACTTTCTATTTACATTTCCACTTTTAGCTCACACGAGTGTACAAAGTTATATATCTCTATCTCCTATTTAGATAAAACGTGAGGACACCAACCCACTCATGGCTTTCTGAGTACACATTGCCACTTCTATAAATATAGGATATGTTTAGAAAGGTCACAAGGAAACTCAAAGAGTATACAGGTTATTTTAACACTCATCGTAAAAGAGAGTAATTTCACACAGCGAAGGATTTACACTTAAGATTAAACCCTAAAGCCTAGGTACAACTCATAGGTACACGGGGAATGCAAACTTTGGAGAAGATAATTTGTGATACAAAGCCTGTATTATGTTGTACATTCATGATTTTGTTATAGCTTCTTGAATCTTCCCCAGGTTCTGGCTATATCACCCTAGGATTTCTTGTGTGGATGAATTTTGAGTATAAACCCGAAATTTGGTTTGATAGGTTTTGTGGATTGAGAATATAGGCATGCTTCTGGCTATAGTGAGTTTTCGTGGAAAAGATATCCATGTAATAGGTTCTTGTTCTCTCTTTCAACCATTCTGTGTTTTTGTACAAGGGTTGGGACAACCCTATTGTCCCAATTTAATCATATTTGTTATTGCTGATAAAAAAACAAAACTACTTCCTACCTAGATTTTAATACTTATTTTAACACTCCTCCTCAGGTTGGAGCATACAATTGTATGAACTTGGAATAGATAAACTCAATCAGAGGTCCTCTTAAGGACTTGGTTAATACATCTACGAAATGGTCATTTGATTCGACAAACTCAGTACAAGTTTCTTGTCTACAATTTTTCCTAAATAAAACGACAGTCAATTTCTAGGTGTTTAGTTCTCTCGTGGAATATTTGATTTGGTGCAATGTGGAGAGCAGTTTGGTTACCACAATACATCTTTTGGATTTTATAGAAGTTAAGCTTTTGAAGAAGTTGTTTCAGCCATGGTTATCAAACTCGTGAGTTAACTCGTTAACTTGGACGAGTTTACGTTCCCACCCATGGCTTCTGAATCAACTCAGAAGCAAACTTGTTTTTCGTGTGGAATCAGTAGACTCGGTTGCAGAATCGATAGAATCGTATGAACTCGTGATTTTAGAGGCGTTTTTGCGACTTCGATGGACAAAATTTTAAGCCCTGTGTTTAAGCCCCTTCTTCTCGCATCTTCCTCTCTCACACAAGATTAGGGCTCTAGTCTCGTGGTTCACCCTCTCTCACGTAGTCTCTCGTGCTTGCCGTCAACAACGTGGGCACCATTGTCATCAGTCGTTGTCACCGTTGCCTCGCATGCCATCGGTTGGGTCATCCTCTCCTTGCACATTGTTCGCACTCACCCCTCTGCACGTGTTCCCCCTCTGCATTTTGTATGTTTTAGTTTATAATATTTTTTAAAACAGTGTTATAACTTATAAGTTATAACTTTTTCAGCCCTATGCAAAGGTTCTTGTTAGCAAGAAACACTATTAAAAAGCTTTTAATTTTTTAAAACAGTGTTTGTGTATTCATATATTATAACATTTTTTATCTTTGTAGTGAAAAACGGATTAATTAAAATAGAATAATTCTATTAGAGGATTAATTAGAGGATTGGACATAGACACATTACATTTGAACTTATATTTTATAATATTTGTATCAACTTATTTATTTAAAGTACTTTTAAGTTGTATTAATTTGTAAAGTTATTTGAGTTAGGATGTTATTTATATAAATTATTTTTTTTTCTTGTCAAGTAAACTCTTACGAGTTTAGGATTCAAGTTTACTGGGCTCTCACAAGTTTACGTAAACTCTTGAGTTTGACAACCTTGGTTTCAGCCAATAAAGTTCACAAGTAAGAGACACCATTTCCCTATATTCAGCTTCAACCCTTGATTAGGCCAATACATTTAGTTTCTTAATTTTGTAGGAAACAATATTTCCTTCAAGGAAAACACAATATCCATTAGTAGAGCATCTATACCAACATCTCAATACCAAGAGATTTAGATGTTTCCTTTATCTTCATATAGCAGACCTTGTCCTCGAACCTTTTTGAGGTACCTTAGAATACAAATGACAACATTCCAATGGCCAACACACAAAGCTTGCATAAGCAGACTAAGAATCCTCTAAATTGTATTCTCTTGCTCTCTCAAGTAATGTTTCTTCTATGTGTGCTCATTCGTTCGATTGTGGATTCAGGAGCTATGGATCATATGACATACTGGCCTCAACTCTTCCATTCTTGTACCCTTTTTTCAAGCAATAGCAAAATTGTTGCCAATGGCTCTTTAGCTACATTTCTTGTATGTGTGCTCATACGTTCGATTGTGGATTCAGGAGCTATGGATCATATGACATACTCGCCTCAACTCTTCCATTCTTGTACCCTTTCTTCAAGCAATAGCAAAATTGTTGCCAATGGCTCTTTAGCTACAGTTTCAAGATATGGTGATATTTGTTTATCTTCCAAACTTATTTTTAAAAATGTTCTACATGTCCAAAAGCTTTCCACAAGTCTTATCTCCGTAAGAAAAGTAACATATGACCTCAATTGCTTTGCTATGTTTCCCCATCTTTGTGCATTTTACAAGAGCAAGTCTCGGGGAGGAGGATTGGACTTGTTAAAGAAAGAAATGGACTTTATTATTAAGAACCAATCCAAGAATCCAAAGTTGACCAACCCATGTCTATGCTCAATGTATCAAATAAAGACACCGTTAGTTATACCACTGTCACATAAGACATCCATCATTTTTTGTTTTAAAAATAATATTTTCCCATTTATTTGAAATTGTAGATACCCCTAAATTGCATTGTGAGGCTTGTGAATTAGCTAAACACACTTGTGTATCTTTCCCATTGGCAATAATAGAAGTTAACAACCTATCTAGGTAATCTTAGTGATATATCGGGACCATATATTATATCTAATATCTTTTGGGCACATTTGTTTGTAATGTTTATTGATGATTGCACTAGAGTTACATGGTTCTATTTGCTCGAACAACAATCTGACGTGGTCACGTTTATTCCCATTTTCATTTAATGATTCAAAATCAATTTTAGATCAACATAAAAAGATTTAGTTCTGACTATGCTTGGTATTATTTCAACCAATATGCATCTAGTTATTTTCAATCCAAAGGAATTATTCATTACTCTTCATTTGTCTATACTCCCACTGAATGCAATGCTAAATAGGAGAAATAGTGATAGAACACTTGAGGAGGGGCTGATACAACATGAGAAAGATGGTGAAGAAGGCCATGTTAGTGGAAGGCCCAAGATATGGAAGGTTTACTCTAGGAGGAAGAAAACAGGCCCAGGGAATATTAA
>Ga0214545_1008912_pt1 | contig 15628 bp, 8 predicted proteins | sample CNSS4metaG_FD_160064 | JGI IMG/M metagenome (GOLD analysis project Ga0214545, IMG submission 160064) | Root nodule microbial communities from cowpea collected in UCLA plant growth center, Los Angeles, California, USA - CNSS4 | ecosystem: Host-associated > Plants > Roots > Nodule | place: USA... | reverse complement strand
ATTTTTTTTAAAAAAAAAAAATATATATATATATATATATATATATGTATAGATATATATATATAGATATATATATATATATATATATATATTTGAGTTGTAATTTTTCTAGCAAATCATTGTTAAGAAAATACAATTTTTTTTTTCAAAATTATGGACTAATTATATTTAATTAGTCACACCATGTAATAATTTTTTTAACCTAAAAATCACTCATGCACATATATATTGAGTGAGAAATTGTAAGGTTTTAATATTGTAAGTTATTGATATGATAATCAAACTAATCTTTTCATCATTTGATTAGATTTACATGATAAATGTCAATCAACATTTTATTTACTGAGACGTTTTAACTTTTAAAATATCGGACCCATATATTTTATCATAAAAAAATTAATCAATATAGCTCTAAACGTGGATATTATAAATAAGATAAATTTACTTTTAAAAATGTAAATTATAATTTAAATTTTGAAATTTGGAAATCATATCAAATTTAAAAATATTATTTGAATTGGAATAAATGTTAATTATTAACCTTCTAATTTTACGTTCCAATTTTTAATTATTAATTAATTATTCACATTTATTGCTGTTTAATTTTTCATATTTACTTGTTTATTTGTATTTTTCATATTTACTTCTTTATCTTTGTAAATATTTTTAATGTGTATTTATAAAATTAACCTTAATTTTGGGAGGACATTATTTATAAAATACTATACGAGATTGTTTATAATTATTTAATATAATTTGTTTACGTATATTTAGTTTAATTTCCCATTTATTATTGATAAAAAAGTAGTTTTTATATCTAAATGGTTATATAAAAAATATTTAAATTATTATAATATTATAAAAACATTTTAGTATAAAATCATCAAATAAAAAATAATTTCTCAAGTCATAATTAAGCATTGTGAATATCAAAATATAAAAATGATGTAATTTAAGTATATTTGAACTTTAAAATATAACACTTTGTTTTCAATTACATATTACAATATAAAAAATTTTTATTTCGAAACATAAATATAAAATCACTAAAAGAAAAAAAAAATGCAATAAAAATAAAGCATTTCATTGGTTCATGTGTTGATTTTCACGAAATTTGTACACTTTTGTGTTTGTGCCTTGAATTCCACATTCATTATTCTCAACCATTCTTTAAAATATTTCTGAAAAAATTTAGTTAAAATTCAAAATATATATATATATATATATATATATGAAAGAGAGAAAAAATTCAGTAAAAAAATTTATTTATAAATAAGTAAAATTTGTTACATCAATAATAATCTTAATATATGATTAAAAAATAAAAATATTTTTTGATTAAAATAGCATTATAATAGAAATGTTAAAGTAAATCAATCTACCTCGTACGGTCACGACGAATTGAGTTAAAATTAAACTAAAAAAATTAATTTAACTCAATTAATGAGTTAGAAATTTAATAAAATAAAAATCACTTGATTTTAATCCAATATGATTTGAATTCTTGTGATGAGTTACGTCGACTTACGGATATTAATATGAAGTGATAATATTTTTTATCAAATAGTATTATATTGTGTCTCACAATTCTTTAACCAATAATATGTAACCTGTCATAAGATTACTAACCTTATAATTCATATCAATGTAATAAAACAACAAAATGTAAAATTTACCAAAAGCAAAATACTTTTTCCTAAATTTAAAATTTACCATATATATATATATATATATATTTTTTTTAAAAGTAGTCGGAGAACATTAATTCAGGTTTTCTTTCTTTTTATAATAAATGTTTGTGTCTTATCTAAATAGAGTTTTGTATTTCTTATAACATTTGGTAACAAAATGTATCAACTTGGTATCATCTAGTGTTGGATTAAAAAAATTCCACAATAACGACTTTTTAAAAAGAAACTAATTCTCTCAATTAAAATATAAAAAAAAAAACAAAATATTACTATTAGGACCGTTAAATTTTAAGTATAATCAATTCAGAAAAAAAAAATCACAAATTTTATTGTGGTTGCTTTAAAGATGTAAGAGAAGTGCCAAAAACAGCATCTATTTGGGTACTGAAAACGACATCATGCGTGACATGGATCCTTCCTATCATGTGAAGCAATTTATGCTCATCTCTCAAAACCCTTTCTTCTTAATTTCTCCTCCTAGAGGGTTTTTTTTTTTTTTTTTTCAATTCATGGAGTGCATTTATTATTGAGTCACTGTGTACTAAAAAAACAAAATACATGCAATTTAATAGAGTTAACCATAATGGAGGGAAAAAACACATAATTGGATGAAAGTAAAATGCGATTGTTACCATTTTAAGACTTGAAAGCTACTAGTGCCAACTATGATCTTCTTCTTCGTCTTTCTTAATAAAAAAGAATTAGCATTTTTTGTTTTTTACTTTGGAAGATGAGTGTTGGTGCAGAAGAATAATTGCTGTTTTTCCTTTACCAAATTGACATATCACTGACTCAACAATTCAGAGAATGGAAGCTACAAATATAATTTTCAACCTAATTTTGAAAAGCTGAATAATTTTCCATCCATTCAAGCTTTGTTAACTTGTATTATAGAAATTCTTGAAAAGAAAACAAGTATTATAATTTTTTTGGAAAAAGAGATAATATTTGATAGAAAAAGTTAAAAGAGCATTTATTATTATATTCCCTAGTTTCAGCTACCGCTACTACTGGGAGAAAGTGAAAGTGAAGTGCACACTGCAGATGCATTCGCAGGGAACCAGTTAAACCGTATTTAATTTTCACAACCTCCAACTCCAACAACTTACCCATTATTCTTTACTTTCTTCCTCCGTCTTCTTCCTTCTCAAACCCTAGAAACAGCAAAATCCCCTTTTGATGCAAATGGGATCGACCCACCAACTCTAGAGGCATACCCTTGCAGATTTAGCTCATGCCCACTTCAATTATGGCACCATTTTCCATTTCCCACCACTTCGCCGCCTTCGTCTTCCTCATCTTCTTCCTCAAAACCCAAGCTTTTGATCCAGTTTCTTCCTTTTCTTTCACAGATTTTGAGAAAGACCCTGATTTCAAGTCAAGTGTGGAGCTTTATGGCAATGCAAAAGTTATCAATGAGGGTGCTGAAGTCCTTCTTTCTGGAAATGATGGGAGAGTCATGTACAAGAAGCCCATCAAGCTTGTTCATGGTGTAACAAGGGAATTGGTCTCATTTTCAACCTACGTTGGGTTTTCAATGTCCTTGGATAGTGGGAAGGGTAGCTTGGCTTTTGTTATGGTTCCAAGTGGTGTTGAAGGTGAGGTTTTTCGTAATAGTTCATATGGGTTTTCTTTTGGATTGAAGCAAAAGGATTTTAAGATTGTTGGTGTTCAGTTTGGTGTTGAGGGTAGTAACGGTAGTTCTGGTAGTTGTGTTGTGTCCATTAATGTTGGTAGTTCTGTTCCTGTTAAGACAATCAATGCCTCATCTGTCATTATGGGTCTAAAAGGTGAAGGGAAATTGCATGCTTGGATTGATTATGAAGCGAGTTCAAAACGGTTAGAAGTTAGATTGAATCACTACGGTCAATCAAGGCCATCTGATCCATTGCTTTGGCATTCAATTGACTTGTCGAATGTTTGGGGTACTGAAGAGATGTTTGCAGGGTTTAGTACTCTGAAAGGGAATACTTCTCAAGCATCCTTTCTCTATTCATGGAGCTTTATTGTGAGGCACTTTCCACACTGGATGCATTCTGAGCCTCTGGATCCAAAGGACCTTTCTAAGAACGCTGAAACTCCTGCAGTGAAATCTAGGAGTGATTGTCTTTTGAGGGTTCTTGCTGCAATGATATTTGGTGCTGGATGTGGGGCATTGACAGCATTCATTGTGCTGTATTTGTGGACCATCTTTGGTAATAAACGACCAGTGGTGCCGGAGGAGTATGCAATGCAGCCTGTAGATTTTGAGTACAAGAAAGTGGACATTGTTGTAGATAAAACCATCAAAGATGCTAAGGAGTAGATCTACAGGATGGATGTAGTTGGATGCTTGCATTGTAAATCACTGTTTCTTGTGTTCAGGTTTTGCTTTGTTGTAGTTTGATAAAAACTATTTTATTTACTTGTGTTATTATCTATTTTTGAGCAAATTGAGATCCAGATCTAACTCTATATTAAGTTTTTTTTTTCTTTCTTTTTTTTTTTTTACCTGAATCGTGACCTAGTCCAAATCTATCTTACTAATTTATAATATGATGTTGAGACAGATTTTATTGAATCAAGATGACAAGTAATCATAATCAGTCTGTGTATTGAATAGGCTGGCTATTAGTAAAAATGTGATATCTGCGTGATACTTGTTTACTGTAACAAATCAAAGTAAGAGAATTACTATAATGTCTATACATGGTTAATGAAAGCTGATTATGGATATATCATATATACCAATACCTTTGTTGTTGGTTTTCGCAGTGATGGAAGTGGATTTTTTTTTATTTGATAATATTATTTTATAAAGTGGCAATTGTTCTTTAACCCCTCCCTTTTATCTTTATTTAACATATTGTTTCCCATTTTCTATGATGAGATTAAACTTAATAAAAAGGAAATAAACTCTCTGAGGAGTAAGGAGCACAGTTTCCATAAAAGGGAAAACATGGAAGGAAAGTAGAACGTTCAGAATTGGATCAATTCTTCATTTCATTTCAGGTGTTTCTCATTTGACAGGAAACTTTGTATCCCCTTTTCTTTATTGATCTTGTGTGAAACCAATTTTTAGAGGTAGCAGAAACTTGTAGCAGTATCATTGACAATTTGACAGGTAGTTTGATTTGTTTGTGCACTCTGCAGCCTTTCATTCATATTCAAGCAGTTAATGCTACGTAGGTTGGTTGGTATATACTTTTTAGGCATCTATTCTCTGGCTCTCTCTGCATTCAGCTCAAAATGTTTCTGCAATAAAAGGATCAAGCACCTGATCTGCTAATGCAGCAGATACTTGTATTAATGCCTTAAAACATATCTAGTTAGTTATGGAATATCCTGGTACTTAAAATGGTTCGGTAAATTCTTAAGAGCTTTGTAGTCTTGAGAATAATTGAGTTTTCTTGTGATGACACTCTTATTAAGGTATGTTCTTGTAAGTTAAATACAATTTTTTGGTGAATAGAAGTGATCATGGACACAGTGACAACTTATTAAGGTATGTTCCATGAATGTTTCTGTTTTCCATGATTTTCCATCTCATTGGATAATTGCAGACAATAGTATCCTAACCTTGTCCTGGCTCTTATCCTTTGGTAAGTTAACGGGATTGGAAATAGCTTTTCAAGTGGCTGCATTGATGAATATAATGTCTACAAGCTGAAGCTTACAAAGCCTGAAGTAAAGTTTGTTTTAAATATTGTATTTTCCTATTCCTCTGAAACCATTTGTAGTACAATTATAGATAATGAAATTGTCATCATAAATGTGTATTTTTGCTAATGATTTCTCAAGTAATCTGATCACCATGTGACATTACCTGCGAAATATTATGGTATGAAGTATACCATGCTTTAACTTTTCTTAATCTAGTAATGCTACAGAGGAGTAATTTCTGATAGATTACACATCAATGATTGTGTCCTTTGCATGCATTTCGAGATGACTAATACATTTTGTAAGTGAGAAGTCTCTATTGCCATCATTGTTTTCTCTTTTCGTGGGATACATCGAATATCTCCGTGACTTAAGTTTTTATTTGAAACAGAGAAAGAAGAATGTCAATTATATTCTTGTCTAGTAGAGTAAAAAAGAACTGCGCAGCGTTTGAATTTGATAAAATTTGGTGTTATTATTGCCACATGTAATTGGTTGATAGTTGTTGATTAATCATTACTTAGATGATAGCAATTGATGCTTCAGATTATTTAGCATGAAACAGTTCATTGCTCAGTCAAAGGGAATATTCACGGGCTTATTACATTTTCCTTTCTTTGTCCCATTAGACATTTTTTTATTTATGGTTTGTAGTGGGTTACGCCATTACAAGTGAAGTGACTGTGATCAAACCTATACTCTACGCATCACAAGGTAAGCAACCCTACCCTGATTGAAAGCTATCCCTAATAATCAAATATAGTGTATAAGTATAATAGACAAAATTAACCATAAATATTGTCAAAGCAATCTGATTCAAGTTTTGTTATTGTAGATGTGTTATGCGTTGGTACAAGGCAATAATTTATTTATTAAAAATTTTGAATTTTTTTGAATTTAAATTATTTGTTTGAATGAAGAAATTAAAAGAAAATTGAAACAAAAGAATTTTAAGAAGGTATTTTAACTAATTTTAAAATAAAATTTGAAAGCTACTAAAAAAAGAAGGAACTTAGAATTTTGTAAGTTATATAATTCTTCATTAGTTAGAAGGAAAAAATTTTATAAATCTAAAAAGTCGATTCATTAACATTTAGCTCGGATCAAGTCATCTTAACATCTAGTTCAAGTCAATTCGACTCAATTATGAGTTTAGACCAACTTGATTTGACCTTCAACCAAAGCAAACTCAAACTCGACTCTATTTATGCTGAGAGAAACTCGTTTCGATCTTTTGTATGAACAACTCAACTCAACATTTTGATTGAGTCGACTCATCTCGACCCTTCAATTCAAAACAATTGAGTTGAAATTTCGTCCCGACTAACCTAGATTTACCTTTGGTATGGACTAGCTTAACTCGGCCTTCAACCTAGGTATACTCAACTCCATCTTCGACTAATGTCAAATCATCTCAAACTTCAATCAGAGTTGACTCATCTTGATAGCTTAACTTTCCACTGAGGCCAACTTGTCTTAACCTTCAGCTTGGATCAACTAGTCTAGACTTTTGATCAAACCGACTTAAGTCAACCTTTTGCTTAAATTGGCACGGTTTGACCCTTCAACTCCAGTCGACTAGGCTTGACCATCGCCTCAAATCAACATGGCTAAACCTTTAGGTCCGAGTGGTTTGACACACCTTCAACCCAAGCCTACTTGACCTTCAAATATAGGTCTACTTGACTTGACCTTCAATCGTACTAACTCGTCTTGAACTTCAATTAGGATTAACTTGTTTAAGCTTTGACTGAGCCAACTCAAATTGACCTTATGCATGAGATTACTCGAATCCCCTTTTTAACTAAACCTTATACATGAGATTACTCAGATCCTCCAAAACCCTAAACCTTATAGCAAGGGTTGGTTGTGCTCAACCTTTGGTAAAAATTGATATGACTCAACTTAGATTCACTTAGCTCGACCATTAACCTAGACCTAATCAACTTGACTTTTGGATTACTTGTCTCAACCATCAACTAATGTTGACTCATTCCGAACTTTGATCATGATCAACTTATCTAGATTTTCAATTTGAGCTTACTCACCTCAAGTTAACTCATCCAGACTTATTAAAATTTCTTATTCATAATGTTAGACTAGCATCTGGCCCCATCTGCATTATCTAAAGAGAACGGGTTACCAGAAATGAATTCACCTTTAGATAAAAAGGAAAAAGTCCTTACTATGCAATAAGGACACAAAATTCTTGACTCAGATGGACGAGCTTTATAAACACAAATGACCGTTTTTTTGTTCTATTCCCATTCTCCCCGTCTAGAGATTTAAAGTGAGATACGTTCTGTAATCAGTTCAAACACAACCTTCAAGTACATTTTATTCATTTCGTGTTCGGATGATTTTGAAATTCCATTTTATAAATTATCCGTCGTTACAAATTCAATCCATTTCAGCGTGAACAAGCCTACTAGCACAATTTCTTGTGGTGGCTATGTTTTCAAAAGATCATATTTGAATTCCCACTATGAACTTTGGAACTTAAAAATAGAAAAAAGTTTATCACACTCTTTCTATCAAAAAAATAAATTTGATTACAATGCAGAGAGAAATGGTGACGTTAATATGCACAATGAATTAAAGGCACAACTAGCCAAGCAAGATCTCAGTAGATTACGATTATCTTCAGTTCTTTTGAAGAAACTACAGATAGATAACGCAGTTTTAAAACAACATCACAGATCCATAAATTTCCCATGATGCAAATGTTTGATGCACTACTGTGAAAAAACAAGACAGACCCACCAAAATCTAAATATAGAGCAAATACAAAACACAACAGAACTCTGAAGCTGATATAGACAATCAATCTTCAATAACATCAAAGCCTGAAGCAATACTTTAAAAGATGCTATGCAACTGTGATTTCGACCACAACCTTTCGGAGTCTGAGGATTTACATTACATGAACAAAATCCAATAAGAACAACAATGGATCTCAGCAATTAATGGTTATCTTCAATTCCTGAAGGAAGTTTCAGATAGATAACGCAGTTTAAAAATAACATCACGGATCCATAAATCAAGCCAACTAACAAAAGATATAGAACAAAAGAAGCAATTTTTGTAGCGTGTGAATATATATATATAAAAAAAAAAAAACTAATTTGTCTAGAAAAAAATTGGGAAAAGAGAGATTGAAGAAAGAGCATCTCAGAGTAATCATTCCCCATTAGTTTCTTCACTGGCAATCATAGTGCAAGGATAACATATTGGAATTGGTCATCACTGATGCTCGTAAAACAGAGACCCAACAAGGTGATTGGAATCTAAAAGAGGGAATAACGCGTTTGAACCTCAGATTTGATGATTCGAATGAGATGGAAATGGAAGATGTTTCGAGGGTACCAATTTCTCTGCGGCGTGAGGGTTCTGAGAATTTAAAGATCTGCGTAGAACCTAGGGTTTTGTTGGGAGCCTGGGATGATGTGTTAATTTTCCGTCTTCTTCGAGAAGTTTAAAAAATTATATATATTAAAATTGTAAGAAAACAAATAATTACCAACATTACATAAGTTTATAATTGATATATGATCTCTTAAATAATTTTTTTATATTTTTAACAATTATTTTAAATTTAAATTTGACAATAAATAAATTAAAAAAAATTGATATTTAAAAAAAATAGTTTAAAATTTTTATGGTAACAAGTGCATACCATTTTTCTCCCTTAACAAATATACGCGAAATGAGATAATATAAAATTATTAAAGCAAATAAAAAGTTCTACCAATAAATATATTTTTGGTATATGGAAAGATAATGTTCTAGATGTACTTCTTATATAAGTTAATTTATAATATAAGAATAGATATTTTAGCGCACTTCAGTTCAAATATTATTTATTAAAATATTTTTTGAAATACAAAATATTAACTTGATAAATTTTACAGATAATTAAACACTTTAAAAATGTTATGCTACTTTATTCCTCTAATGTTTAAAATCCAGTTTGTTTGACAGTAACTATTAATTTATTTTAAAATTCAATATCAAATATAATACTGTAAAAAATGGTCTAAATATATTTTTACTTTGCCTAAAATAAGCTAAATTTAAGTTTAGTCCTTAGTATTATGTATTATTAGATAGGTATATATTGAAAAAGAATTTCAAGTATATATTAACGTTTGTAATATAATATCAAATATTTGACACCAGTAATATAATTTTAAAATTCCTCCTATTTTGTCTATGTTAAAATAAAAATTAGAAATTAAAAGTAATGATTTCAAATTTTAAAGAATAAAAATATTTTATGAAAACTAAAAAATTGATACTTCAAAACTTTCAGGATAAAAATAAATAATATAATAATAATAATATATGAGTTAAAATTAAAATTTACATTTTAAAAAAAAACTAAAAACATATCTAAATCTTATCAAAATTAAGATTACTGATAGATTAGATTCATAAAAAGTTGAAAATACAAAAATGTGTTCAGTATTTGCTAACTTGATTTTGCATTTGACAACACATGTTTTGCTGTATTTGTTAGTTTGTTTTAAATTAAATAAGAAGACTTGTTCTTTAGGAATAAATGTCCCTAATATTTAGTCATGATTTAAGTATGGATCTCGGCCATTTAATGTCATTCATGTTACCAAAATAAAATAAGCTTGAAAGCTTTCATTCCTATACATAGTTATTAAAGTGCAACACTAGTATCAGAGTCCATTCACGGGCTGATATTCAAAAACCAGAACATCATGACTGATAACAATAATTTCCTTAGTATTCCTAGGTTTGATGGTGATTATGATTACTGGTGTATTTTAATGAAAAATCTTTTGTGGTCTATGTTAATGAAATTGTTGAGATCAAAGGAATATTGGACAGAAGTAGAACAAGGCTATGAAGAGCTCAAACCAGTGTTATTATATTGGCTACCTAAAATTTTTTTATAAAATTATAACGAATTATGGCGAAAATATTGCGGTAAAAAAAATATAATATTACAACATAATTTTAATAAAAAAGTAATGATATTATGTTTAAAAATTTAATTAATAATGATATCATATCAAAACACTACAAATTTAAAGTTTAAAACATAAAATAGCAATAAATCATAAAATGTATGTATTAAATTTCTTTCTAATCATCATATTCTTCTTCAACTCCAACATAATTATCTTCAATGTCATCATCCAATGGGGCATATCCCTCTTCATCTTCCCCTTCTAAAAGACTCTTGTCAAAATTAAGTAATCTTTCAAACTCGGAATTGGAGCTATCATGCAATTCATTTGAACTTGAATTTGAGTCCTCTCTTTACCCTTCTTAGATTGTGTTAGAGTTGGAGTTGCACCTGGACGTTTCTTAGAAGCATGGGAAGATCCAATAACAATATCATCACTTGATGGTTGTTTTCTTTTATTAGTTGTTTGTCTCCTTGTATAAACTACTGGTTCTCCAATACCTGAAGCTTCATAAACAATTGCCCAATTGAGAGTGGGATCATCATGAAAAAACAAATCATTACCTCCTTCTTCATTATCGTTATCATCATCAACTTCTTCCACTAACCACGCATTACATTCATCAATGTCATTCAATAGAATATGGTCTATTCTATCCCTAATATTGTATCTTTGAGCAAGTTGTTGATTATACTTTATGTAAACCAAATCATGCAACCTTTTGTGGTCCAGCCTATTCCTTTTCTTTGAATGAATCTACAATGTGAATAAGTAATATGTAAGTTAATTTCTTTCTACAAATTACAAACTAATATAATAATGAAATGAGCCATGTCTTATTACTTGCTCAAAAACACTCCAATTGCGCTCACATCTCGATGAACTACATGTCAAGCTTAAAATCTTGATTGATAGCTTTTGTAAGTTGGGAGTTGCATGCCCATAATTCTTCCACCATTGAGCTACACAAGGAACAAAAGTAGCTTAGAATGTAACCATTATATCTTAGCACAATTTAAAAAATGTTTAAGTGTCTCACCTGGGGCTGTGGTTTTCCTTGATTCTTTGGCAAAATCATCATCAAAGAGTCCATTTGCACTCTTATAAAGAGGCAACTCAGTTAAATTTTTTTGTTGCACATCTTTACTTGGCACCAACCTCCTGATGCAATCATATAATCCATTTGTAACTTCCAAATCATATTCCATGTCTGGATTGGAATAAAAGAACTCTGGGTTCAAAAAGTGACCAGCAGCATGCAAGGGGCAATGAAGTTGACATGTCCATCTGTTATCAATGATTGTAAATACATCATTGTATTTACTTTCATCACTGTTGAATGACTTTATTATCATTTCCTTGGCTTTCTCCATTGCTTCATATATATAACCTATAACATCCCTAAAGAATATTACTTATTTAAATAAATACATAAAGAAAAGAAAAAAACATCATGATATTATTATTCCCAAAACGGGAAAAATTAGATTGTTTAAACATCGCGCCACATTTACTAAAATCGTAGCATCCAAAATTCTCTCACCTAGGCGGCAAGTCCTGGATGATGGTTCTTCTTGCCCAAAATTAAGAGAGCAATTTGGTTATGAATGGGATTTGAAAATACACCCTTGAATTTCCAAAGTTAGGACACAACCAATTCAACCAAGGCATGTTTGTATTAAATCCTCTAATTATTTAATTATGTTAGTACCCAACATAACCATGCGATTTATTAAAATTAATAATCAATCAAATAAAACACATATGGCATACATAGGACTTGAACCCAAGTCCTCTCACAGTTAAAGTACTCTCAACCACATGAGCTAACACTTTTCCACATCATATACCTCTGCATTAAATGCCTTAAAGGCTTCCATTACCCGCATTTATTAAATAATTATTTAATTAACTATTTAATTCTCTCGGGTCTTACATAACCCATAGCTGTTTTTCTTTCCCCATCCACTAGTCGAAGCAAATGAACAAGATGAGCCATGACTTTGAGAGTAAATACTACTTGATTCCAAAATGAAGGCATAAGAACAATTTTTGTAGCCTCCCTCCCCTTGGCTTCCTTAGATAGCTTGTTATTGATCCATTCATCAAAGGTGAACATTTTTCTCAAATTTCCCTTCTCTTGATGCAACCTTTGTAATGATACATAAGAGGTAGCAAACCTTGTAACGACATGTCTTACTAATTCCCTTTTATTTGTAAATTATCTCAACAAACTCAAGGTACTAGAATGACTATATATAAAGCCAACAAGACAAACTCCTCTTTGAATTGTCTTCTTTATCAAAGGAAGCTTTCCAATGTCTTCAAGCACCAAATCTATACAATGGGCAGCACAAGGAGTCCAATAGAGATGGGATCTTTTCTCTTCTAACAACTTACCAACCAACACATAATTGCTCCCATTATCTATTATAACTTGAATAACATTTTCTTCCCCAATCTCCTTCATAAGGGAATCAAGCATTTCAAATAATTTTTCTCTTGTCTTCACAAAGTTTGAACCATCAATGGACTTGACAAACATTGTCCTTCTAGGGGAGCTCACCAAAAATTTAATTAAGCATCGTTGCTTTCGATCAGTCCATGCATCTAACATAATAGAACAACCATGTTTGCTCCATTACAATTTATGATCTTGCAACAACTTTTCAATGTAATCAACTTCCTTGTTGAGAAGTGGAACTATGATTTCATGATAACTAGGAGCGGGTAAATTAGGTTCATAAGCACCTATGGCATCAATCATATCTTGAAAACTTTTCAACTTCACAAGGTTGAATGACAAGCCTGCTTGGTACCAAAATCGAGCAATATATTGATGAACCGAGGCCTTTAAATTTTTGTCGCATGCCTCTTTGTTGTTAGCTTGCCTTAACTTTTCCTTTCTTCTCTTCTCTATTGTAGCAGTTGGATTTCTACAAAACATATCCATTGGTCCTTTTCTTCCACCGCTATTCTCCCTTTATCATTACTAACCATGGAAATTTCAACCTCATCTTCATTTTCATGGTTATCATTGGTTGCAGTATATCAAGGATTGACGGAGGAGTTGTTTGCTTTTTCTCTGTATAATTTCTAAAGTTCTTCTCTCACATTTTTAGGAGTTTTGGTGCAAGCAGCAACATTGCCCTTCTTTGCCATAAGATGTTCTTTTTCTCTAGTAACTCCTTATTTCATAACTTTTCCACAATAATTGCAAATAGTTGTATTTAAATTTGATTCATCCATTGGATGACAATGTTTCCATCTCGGGTCACTCCTATGAGATATTCTTGAAGGATCATTATCATTGGCCATTATTGTTGTTGAAAAATAGGTATATTTTTTACAAAATAATTATAATGAAATTAGACAAATAGAAAAAAATTGAAAAAAAAAACTTGGCGTTGGTGGTCGGCGACAGTGGCAGCCGCCGACGACAATGGCGATCGACAACTGTGGCGGCCAACGCGGCTGACAACATGTAACAGCAGGTGGCAACGACTAGTAGGGAAGCTTCAAAAGCTTTTGGTTACAAAATTAGAAGAATATCAGATGGTGCTGGTTTTGAATAAAATAATAGTTCTGAATAGAATAAAATAATAGAGAATGAAGAAAGTTTTGCAGATAGGTTAGGTTAAATATGTGTTAATGGGCCAGACTTAGGTTTTAAAGAATAAAAATGGCAACTAAATTTAGGGTAGAAAAGTAAAATAATAAGACAAGAGCTTTCTGCATTAGGGTAGAAAAGTAATATAATAAGAGAAGAGCTTTCTGCAATATTAAGTGACTGAAATAAGGGTAAAATAGTAAAGTAAGAGGGCAATTTGCACGTTGGGGAAGTAAGCTAGGCCCAATTTTAAATGTATCATACTAAAACAATTAGGTTTAGGTTTTGGAAGTCATCTTCTTCCTCCAACCAACACATGTCGTCGTCGCTACTTTCTATCTTCTCATGCTTTCTCTCTTCTCTTCTCCTTTTTTTTTTATTTTGTCCGAGATTTTCGTCACGAGCGATCCGCCACCACCATCCACCTAAGGATGTTAAAAAAATTCGTACTTGCGGGTATCCGCGGATAAAACCTGCAACGAGTAGGAAACAGATATTAAAAATGGATACCCGCTACCCACGGGTACGAGTATTTTTGATACCCGCATGTTAACGGGGCGGGTACGGGTATCATAGTATCCGTACCCGTGGATACCCGTACCCGCTAAACTTTAATTCACAAAAGTATTCTTATATATATATATATATATATATATATATATATATATATATTAGTAAAAAACATTCTAGCCTAATTTTTTTTAAGTTGTACATCTTGTCTTATCTTCTGTCTTTACTCTTCAAACTTCAAGTATTGATACATTGTCTTCTTCGAGGTATACCCTTGACATTCTTCTCTTTCCTTTTTTTTCAAATTGGACATATATATCAAATCTTATATAGACAATGGCGTTTATGATATGCTTATTGTCAAATGATGGAATCAAAATAAGAATATTTGGCACGTGACAATTGAGGTTTTTTATTTTTTTATTTTTTTATTTTTCAGGAATTAATCGGAGAAAGTGATTTTTTCTTATCATAACATTAATTAAAGAATTTTCATTGTGTTAAACGTCATTTTATATTTACTTTTATAATTATTTGGACTTGTATGAATTTGAGTTTATTTGAACTTTATTTAAAATTTATGACAGTGATGTATTTTATTTTATTTTATTTGAATTTATGATTAAATATTTATTTTTTAAATAATTTTGTAAATACCCGCGAGTACTCGTGGATACCCGCGGATATGAAAAAAATAGGCGGGTACCCGTATAACGGATACCCGACGGATATGGGTACGGGTACGGGGCAAATATTTATCCAACAGGTAGGGTACAAGGGAACTACTACCCGTACCCTACCCGCCCCATTGACATCCCTACACCCACCATGCGCAATGCGACCGTCGTGGGCCACCACGAAAAATTCGATTCGCTCCTGCCTTGTTATGGCGGCTGACTGAAAAATTGCTACCGGTTTCCGTCATATCGGCGCCATGGCCGATATTCAATAACACTGACTCAAACTAGTGGAGGAACTCACTAGAGCATAGCAGTGTACATTGGAAGAGCAATAACTAAAGGAGCTGAGAGCCAAGAATTACTTATTTCAGTCTATTGATAAAAAGGTTAAATCATTCCAGAGGTCCCCATTTTTGTAGCAAAATCTGTTGGAAGGGGGAGCCTTTCATCCATAAATGAAGAACAGTTTTGATGATGTCTACTGATCTAGGATAAAATATAGCTTGGTCCAGTTAGGATATGCATTAGGCAATTAGCTTCTCTTTATCAAAT
>Ga0214545_1008897_pt1 | contig 15647 bp, 6 predicted proteins | sample CNSS4metaG_FD_160064 | JGI IMG/M metagenome (GOLD analysis project Ga0214545, IMG submission 160064) | Root nodule microbial communities from cowpea collected in UCLA plant growth center, Los Angeles, California, USA - CNSS4 | ecosystem: Host-associated > Plants > Roots > Nodule | place: USA... | reverse complement strand
CTCGTGAGTGGTAGGGTGAAACCCATTGGCAATGGCTCTGCAGAGCAGTAGAGGCCACCACGAGTGCAGGCATCCAGTGAATCCGATCTTAATATATGTATCCGGATAATTGAGTCATAGTGTCCTGCTTGTTTGCTATAACATGATGTCTTGTGCCTATTGTGTTGCATGTTAAGGAATGTTTAAATACTTGTCTGTTGTATCATGATAAGTATTATATTACACTAGCTTACCCTTGCATGTTTGTGTTGTTTTTTGTTATGTTTCTTTTTGCGATGATCACCTTTTTGGTGGGAGCAGAAGAGAGAGAGGTTCGAGATGGATCCGGGCGACGCAGCGGTGCGATCTAGTTGTCGGCCTTGGTGACCTTAGGAGTAGTTTCATGGCCATGAGGCCTTTTGTATCAGTTGCCTTGGTGGCAACCCTTTTGCAAGACTGTTAAACTTTTAGATTGTGTTTTCTTATGGCATGGTTGTATGCCTATGAACTCCTTTTAGTACTTCCGGATGACTGTAATAGTTATCTTTCCTACGCTTTATATCTCTCTGAGTGCTTCTTGTTATCATGATCTTGTGACGTTTTATTTAGTAATTTAATCTTATTAAAATGGGATGTCACAGTTGTGTTATTTTATATTAAGAAGAAGAAAAAGACGTCTCTTTATAAGTTTAATTCCTGTCAATAAATACAATTAGGAATCACTTTCAAGTGACATTGATAACAATCAGAAGTTAAACTTGTTCAAAGGTATTATTATATTATATGAAATATGAATGATGACCAATTTGAATATTCTATTCTTCTATGTTTCAGACGTTGTTATCTTTCCAAAGTAAACAATGTAAAAAAATATTAACGAAATTGGTTTTACGTAAGGGTTTTCACGTGGCTTATGATTGTCCTTATGCATCATTGCATAAATTTATTGCAATATATTTGACATATTAAATATATCATATATGAGAGTGGGGTATATTATATGATATATGGTTCCATATATTATCATATAAGATGCCCTTGTGATGAATTTCAAAAGGCTTACACCAATTATGTCTTTTATTGTCTGGTGTTGACATTCAAATTGACATGATGTTTATTTTGAATTATATTTGCTTTCAAACAAAGAAGAGATGAAAAAAAAAGGTGTTTTAAAGTCGTTTTAATAACATTTTTTATATTTAAAAAAATTCAATCTAACTAAACATGTCTTTTTAAAATCAAAATGATAACGGAGTCAATTTTCTTAAATAAGATATGAAGTTTAATTTTATTTTTAAATAGAATAAAAATGTATAACAAAAATTTATCGCTGAAAATGTTATCAATAAAAATTAGATGAGAGTTTGAAATATTTTGTTTGATTTAAAAGAGTTTAACATGAGATAAAGGTGAATAAAATTATTGAAAAATTATAGCTTATATTTGACTTATCATCCAAAGAAAGCTAATGTATCTGTTGATGTACTTAGTAAAAAAAATTTGCAAATACCTTATATGATATGATGATCATAGAGTTAGTTATGTTTGAAAGTTTTTTTTTTTTTAATTAAAGCAGGTGTTCCGGTATATTCAATAAGTTTGACATTGATTAAGAGTTGAAGAGCACAGTTTCAATATTTCTTTCTCTCTTGACCCTCTATGAGACGTTTTTTAAAGATAAAACTGTAATGAAATTTTACGCTCCAAAACAGCTAATACCTCAAGAACTCAATAGTTGTTTTTAATGATGATTGCCGAAGGGATATTAACGCAAAATCTCGAAAATGCGGGAATTATTTCTAACGATGACTACCGTACGAATTTAAATCGGATCATAACAGTAAAAAATTCTCTTATTAACAAAAGAATCACAGTCTCATTTATCTCTCACCATAAGTCATTTTAATATTTATCCGTAATTACATATAAAAATTTGTAGGTAAATCACTTATAAGTATTTGTTACTTCTTAATGTAAAATACATATTTGATGAATAATTGAGTGTAGATAGTTTAATAATATATTTTCGTTATAAGTTGGTGACGAAACGAGCTAATTAAATGTTTCCAATAGTATAAAACATCAACGTTTAAAAAGGAAAAAAAGTTAGTGTGCATTAATGAATGATTCTTGGGAAATTGTAACTTTTTAATATGAATTGAAGATGTGACAATTAGTGAATGATCAATGTAATTGTTTTATAGGCTATTTCTATAAATATTAAAAACGTGAAACAAATGCAAAATTTATTTTATTTTTCTTGTATGAAGTGAGTGAGAGCTAAAGCAACTCTTTCTAGTTGCACAATCTGAAGCAATAACCATAAAAAAGTGAAGTAATCTTATTTAGTTATATATTACTATTCATAATTATATCTAAAATATAGCATAATTTTAGAAAAAAAAAATCTTATAAAAATGGTCTTCTTTAAAAATCACAAAAATAAAAATCATATATTCATATTTTCAAACACCATATCCATAAATCTACTTTTTACACTATATCTTCAAGAGTTTTATAACAACATTAAGATGAGTAAATTATTTTTCATAAAGTTGAAGAGTGACATGGTCCTCCAAGCATGGACCATGGTCCCCTATATTAATTATTCTTTTGTTAAATCTTTGGGTTTGTTTGGAGTGTGGACTTGTGCTTTGTTTTTTTCCTTCCAGACCACACTACCAGACAATGTTACACAAACACGGCCCAATAAATGCAAAAGGTCCACTGAGTAAATTTAAGAAAATTAAAAATGAAATTCTTTAGTGTTTGATATACATTAAAGAAAAATATACTAGAAATAATATAATATTTGTTTTTCCTATCAAGTTTTCTCGAACTCATTGTAATCATGTTTTTTCAAGGGAGTTTAAAACATTTTTTTCTCTAGGAATAATTCTAACTCTCGTGAAAATAAAAATAAAAATACTAGCAATGTCATTGTGATGATTGGAACAACTTTATATATATATATATATATATATATATATATATATATATATATATATATATATATATATATATATGATGAATATAAGATAAATATTTAAGTCGTGAGACGAATTTTATCTTCTATATTATTTAATGCATAATGAATAGGGGACAAAGAAAATAAAGCTAAATTTACTAAAATTTTAAAAAATCAACTGTCTTAATATAATTGTGTTGATATAAATATAAAAATGATATTGAAATAATATTGTAAGGTTGGCCGTGATAATAGTAATAATGATAATAATAAATGTTTATTACTTTTAATATTTTGTACTTGAAACATACATTTGTCCACAATTTATCAAATAAAATTCATTTAATGTTTTCTTTTTGAAGACGAAATATTGAATAATTGTTTTTGTTTGTCTAGATTGATGTTTTTTTACTAGATATTACAAACACTAAAGTGTATAATGGGAAATTAAAATTTTTAGTGTATATGATAGTATTAATTAATTTTTAGACATTAAAATAATAATAAATAATATTTATTACTTATTATTTTTAATTTCAAAGACTTTTTAACAATGTATTTCAAGAGTAATGTCACAACCTCTTCTAGTATTTGGAGAATAGAGTACTCTTGTCGTACAATTTATGCAGCGAATCTTTGTTGTTTGAACTTCTTAAGGCCCAAGAAACTTCAGACGAGGCGCATCCTATATGGAATCATCTAACACTTTCAAATACATAATGTCTTTCGCCTTTCTCTTCCTGCACCTCCATAATTTCTATATGCATCTCACAATTTTAAAATGATAATTTTATCCTTCAACAAAGTGACTTTTGCATTATCTATTATAGAGATATCATGGATTGGATTTTTAATGATCCAATCCACATCCATTTTGAATCCAAATAATAGGATTAGATTTTCGATCAAAATCCATTTTTTCAAAAAAATAGATTGGATTTTTTAAAAATTCAGATCCAAATATTTAGATTAAGTTTAAATCCAGAACTAAATATTTGGATCAAGTTCAAAATCCAAAATCCATTTTTCATAAAATAAATTCAAATTAAATTTTGGGTTAATTATGTTTTTCGTCCCTTAAGTATTATGCGATTTTGTTTTTAGTTCCCCAACTACCGTTTGCTCCAATTTGGTCCCTCATGTTTTGAAACGATTGGAAATAGTCCTCCTTTTCGGACGCTGTTAGTTTTGTTTGACACTTGGTAAACGGACTGCCACGTATGGATCTCATTTTAAGCTGTGTAAGTGGACTGTGTTTCTGCACGTGCTAATTAAAAATCGGGGTCGATCCGTTTAACTACATGAATCTCACTCCCAACGTATTTTAATCCCTTATTCCTTTTGAACCGACCCATATGATGAAAAGCAACTGCAAACCCCATTTCCAGCCCTACATTTTCAATCAATAGACAAACTAAACAAATACAACCATACACGAACCAAAAAATGCAACCAAACCAGATCAAGAATCCAAAAAAAACATGAAGGAACGAACTTACCTTAGGTCGCGATTCTACTCTTCAATACTTGAATCCCTTATATCAACCTCCCGATTCTACTCTTCAATGCTTTAATCCCTATCCTCAACCTCCCGATTGCTGTGTAATGGTTTAATCCCTTCCCTCAAGCCCTCAATTGGTTTGTGCAATGCTTTCGTTCAGACCAAATAACTCTCCCACTCAAGATATGACCTTTCCTCTCTTTTTAATTTGAACAACGACTGTCTCTTTTAATTCGGACAACTTAATTAAATAACACAGCCCACTTAATTCAGACAAAATAACTCTCCCACTGAAGAAATAACATTTTCGTTTTACTTAATTATAGCTTCTCTTTAATTAGCACGTGCATAAACACAATCCACTTACACAGCCTAATATGGGATTCATATGTGACAGTCTGTTTGCCAGGTGTCAAACAAAACTAACGGCGTCCAAAAAGGAGGACTATTTCCGATCGTTTCAAAACATGAGGGACCAAATTGGAGCAAACGGTAGTTGGGGGACTAAAAACAAAATCGCATAATACTTGAGGGATGAAAAACATAATTAACCCTTAAATTTTTTAAAACTTGTGTCCATAGGGCTGACACCATAAAATTTGGCAGATTTTTTGTCGAGGCCAACGAGGTCAAATTTCAGCATGGGATGAACTTGGATGACTTTCGAACGAATTTTGGTCTAGGACAACGTGACCAAATTTGGGCCAAGGTCGACTTGACAAAATTTCAGTCGAGATTGACTTGACTGGATTTGAGTGAATTTTGGCCAGGGCCGATTTTGCCTAATATGACCAAATTTTGGCCAGAGTCAACTTGGCCAAATATGGTCACATTTGGGCCAGGGCCTGATCAGTCAAATTTCGGTCAGTGTTGACTCCACTAAATTCGTCGACCGGGACCGACTTGACTGAACATGGCCAATTTTCGATCAGAGCCGATTAAGTTGAATATAGTCAAATTTTGTTCAGGACTTAATCGACCGAATACGGCTAAATTTGGGCTAGTGCCGACTCGACCAAATTTTGGTCATGACCAACTCGACTGAGTTTGGCCAAATTTAGGTCAGGACCGACTTGCCTAAATATGACCAAATTCAGGTTAGGACCAACTCGGTCAATTTTTTGGTCGAGGCCAACACGACTGAATTTTGACCGGAGCCGAATCGACTGAATTCGGCCGAATTTCGGTCGTTGCCGACTCAGTTGAATACGGCCAAATTTTGATCGTGACTGACTCATTTGAATACGACCAAATTTCAACCTAAGCCGTCTCAGCCTAATTCAGCCAAATTTTGTATAGGGTCACGCCAACTCAATCAAATACGACTAAATTTGGGCTAGTCCGTCTCAACATTTAGCCTAACCTAACCAAAAATATAAACTGAAAATTTGGATTGAATACTATGGCTTATCCATTTTGAAAATCTAGATTTAGAGTATGGATATACAATCCACAAAATATATAAAATGTATATCAGATTGATATTCAAATCCAATAAAATGGATTGGATTTTTAATAAAATGAATATTAAATGGATTGGATCATAGCAAAAATGGATTTGATCATGAAAATCAGATTTTTTGTCCATCCTTAGTTTAACTTTTCAGATCATTCTCTGCTTCCTTCCGCTCATTTAAGAGTTCAATAAATATGAATTATTGTTGTTATTCTCATAATTTTTATTTTTATGTGTTAAATAAACATTAATTATTATTTTTACCTCATATTTCATGTCCCACGTCTCATGTCTCACGTTTCATGTCCCACGTCTCACGTCTTACGTCTTACGTCCCACGTATCATATCTCACGTCTCACGTCTCACCTCCCACGTCCCACGTCTCACGTCTCATGTCTCACGTCACACGTCCCACACACGACCCACGTCCCATTCACGTTTCACATCTCACGTCTCATGTCTGACGTTTCACGTTTCATGTCTCACGTTTCACGTCTCATGTCTCATGTCTCACGTTTCACGTTTCATGTTCCACGTTACGTCTCACGTCTCACGGCTCACATCTCACGTCTCTCGTCTTACATCTCACGTCACACGTCGCACGTCCTATGTCTCACGTCACACGTCGCACGTCCTATGTCTCACGTCCCATGTCCCACGTCTCACGTCTTATGTCTCACGTTTCATGTATCACGTCCCACGTCGTTTCACGTTCCACGTCCCACGTCTTACGTCTCACGTCCTACGTCTCACGTCTTATGTCTCATGTCGAATGTCCCACGTCCCACGTATCATGCCTACATCTAACCTTCCACATCCCATATAGCACGTCTCACGTCTCACGTCTCACGTCGCACGTCTCGCATTATTGCACTGAAATACTTGATTCTTTCATAAAATAATGATGCTTTGGTTTACTTGTTGCAGTATAGCTAAGATTCTTCTTTGTTGTTTATCCTTCTTCAAGTTTCTTATTGATCGAAAGAAGAAAAATGACATTATTTTTCCGGAAATAGGAAAGCTAACCTTATGCAACAACACAAATTTGAAACTTTTGCAAATGTCTGTTATGATTACATGGATGATTTTAGAAAAAATTTTAGATGTTGGCAGACAATATTTTTTTATTGGTTTTCTGTTCTGACATTCAATATGCAAAGAGATGTGTCACAAAATTCTAATCAAGGCTAGACAAAAAATCCATTTTTTTATAATCCAATCTATTTTTTCTATGATCTAATCCATTTAATATCTATTTTATTAAAAATTCAATCCATTTAAAATCCATTTTATTGGATATGGATATCAATCTGATATATATTTTATATATTTTATGAGTTGGATATCCATTCTCTAAATCTAGATTTTCAAAATGGATAATCCAAAATATCCAATCCAAATTTTCAGTTTATATTTTTGGTTAGGTTAGACTAAAAGTTGAGATCGACTAGTCCAAATTTAGTCGTATTTGATTGAGTTGGCGTGACCCTATACAAAATTTGGTCGAATTCTGTCAAGTCGGTCTCGATCAAAATTTGGCTCAATTGGTCCTGGACAAAATTTGGAAGTATTTGGTTGAGTTCACCCCAACCCAAATTTGACTACATTGGTCTGAGTCGACCTAGACTAAATTTTACCGTATTCGGCCAAAACAACCGCGACCAAAATTTGGCTGTATTCAGCCTAGTTGACTCCAGTCAAAATTTGGTCGAATTCAATCGAGTTGGCCCCGATTGAGATTTGCCAAGTCGGCCTTGACCCAAATTTGGTCGTATTTGGCTGAGACGACCTAGGGTGAAATTTGGCCGTATTCAAATGAGTTAGTCACGATCAAAATTTGGCCGTATTCAACTGAGTCAGCCACGACCGAATTAAGTGAGTCGGCTCCGGTCAAAATTCGACCGTGTTGGCCTCGATTAAAATTTGACCGAGTTGGTCCAGGCCTGAATTTGGTCGTATTCAGAAAAGTCGATCGCGACTGAAATTTGTTCATATTTAGGTAAGTCGGTCCTAACCTAAATTTGGCCAAATTCAGTCGAGTTGGTCATGACCAAAATTTGGTCAAGTCGGCACTTGCCCAAATTTAGCCGTATTCGGTCGACTAAGTTATGAACGAAATTTGATTATATTCAACTTAGTTGGCTGTGATCGAAAATTGGCCATATTCAATCAAGTCGGTCCTGACCGATGAATTTAGTGGAGTCAACCCTCACCGAAATTTGACTGATCAGGACCTGACCCAAATGTGACCATATTTGGCGAAGTCGGCTCTGGCCAAAATTTGGTCGTATTAGGCAAAATCGGCCCTGGCCGAAATTTAGTCGAATCCAATCAAGTCAATCTTGACTGAAATTTTGTCGAGTCGATCTTAGCCCAAATTTGGTCACATCGTCCCCGACCGAAATTCGTTCAAAAGTCATCCAAGTTCATCCCATACTAAAATTTGGCCTCGACAAAAAATCTATCAAATTCTATGGTGTCAGCCCTATCGAAAATCTAATCCACATCCATTTTGGATCCAAATAATGGATGTGGATCCAAATTTGTGTCCATAGGGTTGACACCAAAGAATTTAACAGATTTGGCCGAATACTTCTCAATTTTGTCCAGGACCAATTGGGTCCAATCTCGATCGGGACCGACTTGATTCAGTCAAATTTTGTACAGGGTTACGCCAACTCAATCAAATACGACTAAATTTGGGCTAGTCCGTCTCACCCTTTAAACTAACCTAACAAAAAATATAAAGTGAAAATTTGGATGGGATATTTTGGATTATCCATTTTGAAAATCTAGATTTTGAGAATGGATATTCAATCCATAAAATATATAAAATGTAGATTAGATTGATATCCAGATCCAATAAAATAAATTTTAAATGGATTGGATTTTTAATAGAATGGATATTAAATGGATTGAAGGAACATGATTTTTAATAGAATGGATATTAAAAATTTTAGGAACAAGGTTTCTTAAATTTTTAGAACATGATTTTCAAAACAAGATTTCTCAACAACATGAAATGCATTATGGAATAAACTTTCCAAAATATAATTTTCAGAATATGTTTTTTGGAATACATATGATATCTTCTTGAACAAGTTTTTTAGTCCAAAACAAGCTTTTCAGAACATATAAAATGCTTTTAGAAATGAGTTTTGCTGAGCAATACAAAACGTTCTGAACAGGTTTTGCGGAACATAAGTTTTATTCATCTTATTCTTCTTTCTCTCACATATGGTACAATAAAAGAGGGTATTTTAGTTTTTTCTTTATTAGCATACAGACATAAACGCATGTACATATATACAAATACAAATGTAGAGGACATGAGCACAAATATACACATACACATACACATGTATACACACAAACATATACAAACATAGACACACAGATATAAACACAAGTACATACACATTAAAACACGTATGAGCAAATAGACATACACATACACATGTATACACACTCAGAATTTTAATTGACCAATTCTTTAACAATTACAGTTTATGAAGTATTGTCAAATATAAAGAAAAATTTTAATGACTTAATGAGTTAATTTATAGAAATTAATATATCAGTATTATAAATGAATGTGAATTGAAAAGAATTGAAGATTCAAATCATGAGAAATTATGATTTCCTTGATTAATATGTTGATGAGTTTTTATGAATTATAAAATATAGAAAATAGTAATGCTTTTATAAAAAAATCAGTATTATTATAAAATATCTAACCACAAAAGTGTCAAATGCATTGAATTGAATTCAATAAATCCAGTGTCTAACATATAATCAGAGTCATAGGGATTCACTATTTAATTGTTTGATTTAATTAGAATATATACTTGTTAGTTAGTTAAATTTATAAACCAATTTCTGTCATACTAGCAGAAAATTTAAAATAAAATAAATTTTAGACTAAATTATCAATATAATTTAAACGTAAACTAAAAAATTTTTGGACAATAATAAATCTGCTTAATCCATCAACAAGGCAGTGATCAGTTCAATACAGAATAAATTGGTAAACAAGAATTAGTTTCTAAAATGCCCTTTCATTCTAGTCGGACCTTCCTTATTAATATTTGTCTGTAACAATTAGACAGAGTAGTCTATGATGCATATACATAGTAATAAAGTATTGTGCACAAAACATTTAAGATGTTTCATCCCCTGATACAAGGAAACAACTAGAAATAAATAAACTTAAAAAATTAAAGAGAATTAGATTGAATCCTAAATTAAAGTAAAATTAATGAAATAATAATTTTACATTCACTTCAACAACATTTGTACCTTGAAAGACTAACAAAAAGGAAATATTGAACTGACTAGGAACCACTTTCATCAGTGACGCCTTCTGTGATTCGATGGGAGTATATTAGACAAGAACAAGAAATGGAAAATGAAAAAAAAAAAAATCCATTGTGATTTAAATATCATGTGTGCTACGTCAGTCCTAGATATACCAGAATAAATAGCTCAATGAAATATTATTCAATAAACACTTACAAAATGAAAAAAAAAAATATAATCTATAAATCTGATTATTATACTTACTAAGACAACTTGAAACCAAGTAAGCTTGAAACCTCGTAAGCTAGAAAAGAACATATCGTGAAGTTTGTGCTAACTACCTAGTGAACTTGTGAGTCCAAATAATTTTTGTTCTACATGTTTCCTCGATAGAATGAGATAAATATATTTCTTTTGGTATATTAAACAATGTAAACAATTATTAAAATTTAATTGTAGCATTATTTTAATTCTTGCTAATTCATCTTGATCAATCCAAACATAACCTAAACCAAACAAACATTGAACAACATATTTTAAACAATGAAATCAATCCAAACATACATGACTATTGATACACGTCCTCCCGACTACTAATCATTACTGTTTAATTAAATATTCAGTAGCTCACCAACTAAATGCAAGCTTCTTTAATAACCCACAAACTAAAGGATTAGATCATTAATTATGTCAACAATAATTGGTTGTTGTTTAAAGAGCGAGAGCGGATAGTTGTTTTTTTATAACCAGTGAGCAAAAATATCCACGAGTGAAGAATATGATATACTGAATCCCCCTATGTTGAACCTTTGCTTGACCAAGTTACGAAGAGTCCCTAGTCCCCACAACGGTAGCCACAATTTGGGTTACACCAAAAAAAATGGCTGCTATGCATTCTTCCCCTTTAGCAAGTGCCTACATACATTCAGAAATTTCAAAAAACCTCCATAACCAGCAAAAATATGAGTAGTTTTTAAACGTGCAGACTAAAATTCTACTAGAAATTGCAATCAAAGGAGTACTATCTTTTACTTTAAAGGGGATTAAAACATTTCAGATTAAAGGCGTTACAGTTAAACTTCTTCCACCTACACAACATATAGCATTGATATTTGTGAACACTGGAACAGATATGCAAGTTAGAATTTAATGGATGACAGGGATACTTGCAAGTAATAGGAGTGCACTCAACGAGTTTCAGTACCAAGTCTTAAGGAACTAATTTACCATTTCAACAAGAAAATGGCTTACATAAAATATAAAAACTTTGAATGTGGCAAAAGAATACTAATTTAATTTCATACATAGCGAACAATCTACGGTCATTATAATATTGCATCTTCTGATTTCAGTAATGAAACTTCAATAATTATAAATGCCAAATCCTACGCATTTCAGCAAGCAACAAAGTTTGCAATGACCAATACTGGGGAGAAGAGATTCCAATCAAGCCATACTGAGAGACACTTCCTCAAAACTGTAGAAATTATAGGGTTTAGGCAGGAAAGGAAGAAAACAAGGGTTTCAATAATCCATTACATTGACATAGTGGGTGTTTGGTTCTACGTCAAAATGATGTAAAATTGATTAGAATTGATTTTCTAAAGCAGAATCAATAGGTTTCCAAAATCAATTAAAGGATAAAAAATTCACGTGTTGAATGAGAAACAACTAATTCTTTCTTTTGCGTTGGAAAATTAATTCTATTATGAACCAAACACACCCATAATGTCTAATAATGTATCAGATGTGATAGAAAATACTAGTCCAGCAGACCTATTTATTAATACCGATAATTAAGTATTAGGTAACACTAGAGCTTTAAAATGACTTGATAGAGTAATATTCCTTACACAAGCACAAATCCACAAATAGAATAAGACTACCGACCCTAATTAAAAAAAGGAAACAAGAACCAAGCCCTAAGATTGCCTCCACAGTAAGATGAATAATTGATTCAACAATGTTTTAAATATCTATGAAAGAAGACATTTTGAAGAAGTGCTGAGGTATTCTAAAATACTCAAAATAATCCACTACCCTTTCTCGATCTAAGGTAACATATAAGATGAACAAGGAGGAGGAGATAACAATGTCAGGATGCACAATGGCCATTGGAAATATGGAAACCCTAGGCGTGTCCGGTAAATTATTTTCCATTTTCATTTTCTGAAAATAATTTAATATCCAGATACAGAAAATTAGGTAACAAGATCAAGTCAAGTATGCTCGGTTAGTTTAATGTAATCTAGAACCATCAACAAAATTAGGTGCTGATAAAAAAATCACAAATTAAGGTAACATGAACAAGTGATAAACTGCAATTGATGGCGAAACAAAATTTTGATTCACCAGAAGCATGAATTCATGAAAACCAAAATGAACTGGGATTGACAATATGCTAACATAGGGAAGCAAATAGCTCAAAATAAGTTAGTTTAAGGTAATCTAGATGCAGAAAAACTAAATTGTGTCTTTTTTTAATGTAATCTAGATTAATAAAGTAAGGTAAGAAGAGCAACAAGAATTTGACAGCAGAAGAAAACATACATAGCCAGAAGCATGAAAACCAAAAGCTATTGGGCTTCTGTTAAGACAGAGAATAAAAGGAATTATAGTAGTCACTACTTCGAAGGACATCATGGGTCACGCCAATCATATTAATAAATAAGAGAATATTAGAGTAAAGAAGGGGATGTTCATCTTGTAGATTAAACATTAGCTCTTTGTAAAGGGGAAACCCGTGGAGGAGAGAGAGCTCCCCTATTTCTAGTTCATTTAATTATTGAATAAAAAAAGTTTCTTTTCTTTCTTTTTTCAACTTAGTTCCTAACAAATTGATCCTACCAGCCAGATCTTCAGGAGAGTGCCAGTGCTAGAGATGGAGAAAACACACATCTGGGCTAAGAAGGCAGAGTTGCCAGTGTCTGTGGGGGCAGACCCAATCGGTTGGATTGCTAAATTCTTCGAGGTACAAGAAATTCATTTATTCCATAACTTACAATAAGCATTTATGAACATGTAGGGTGTTGCAATACATTGGTTCTATGTTTGGAGCCAAAATTGAGAGTCATTTCCCATAGCTTGATATAAAGATTTTTTAAGACGGTTATGGTAGCAGCGTCTTTGAATGGTTTACTACCTTGACACAAGAAATGCAAACTGAGATTGAAACCAGTGCTATACAAAGCAGAGATGCTAACGATGAAACAAGGGATGGACACGGAAAAGGACAAGCAGGACCAGCGGCTAAACTTTGACGAATGAATAAAGAGTGACAAGATCTTCGATGACATTGTGTCAAAGGGTAGTGGTGACAAGACTTGTTCTTGGGCAACAAAAATGAGTGTGAAAGTACCACAGAATTATAAGATAGCTTTAATTGCAAAAATCATCCAACTTCTTGAGCACCTAACAATAACACAAAACACATCCATAAATTTAAATGTTGAAAAAAATAAACCTAAGTTGCAAGTACCACGAATTAGAATGTCGAAACAATATAGGATAAACAACCAAAAACATCCAGCAAAACTCTACATTACCCATTGCCAAATCATAAACAACCACCATATCGCAGAATCTTGATGATTGTCTCCATGGATCTGGCCACGATCTCATTCAACGCTTACGACTACGCCTCTTCTTCCTCCGGCTGCTCTTATCATCTGAATCAGAGTCAGAACCAGGATCTGTATCGGACTCCGACCCTGAGGACGAACTATAACTCCTCCGGCTGCGTCTTGATCTCTTCCTCTGCTTCTTCCTCCTCCGCCTCCGTTCTTCCTCCGAATCAGAACCCGAACTACTCTCAGAGGAAGATTCCGATCCGGTGACAGAAGATGCATCACTCCCACTGTCACTCTCACTATCACTATCTGAATCATAACGACGTCGTTTCTTTTCACTCTTCTTCTTCTTCCTCCTCTTCTTTTCCTTTTCCTCCTTATCATCACCATCAGGAACATCGCCATCCAAATCCAAATCATACGTCACAGGCGTATCGACCCTCAATTTAGGGTTTTTAAGCTGTTGCGTCCGTGAAGGCCTAGAAATATAAACCCTCTCGTTCTTGCACTCGTAAGTCCAGTGTCCGCTTTGGAAGCACTTCTGGCACTGCGCGGCGCCGCCAGAAGCGGATCTCGAAGGCTTGAGATCCTTCCTTTCGCCCAATTTCACGGCCTTCTCGGTGCTCATCAGATACATCTGACGCTTCGCCTCCCTCTTTTCCTGCCATCGGCTCGGCCCCTCCTCCTTTTGCCCGTACGCGTTCACGTTCCGCGCAGCCGCCGCCGCTGCCCGCTCCGCCTGCGCACGGCTCAACCCCTTCGCCGCAGTCAACGCCGCTGCCTTAATTCTCTCCGCCGCGGCCTGAGATTTCTCCTCACTCTTATTCGAAGACATATTCAGTATCGCTATCTATCTTCAAATTTGTATCTTATCAGCGATAAATATTGGAATAGCTCTCTGTTTTGCCCGTTCTTCGGTAAATTCCGGCAACGCATACATACGCAGAGGTTAGGTTTTGCAATTTCTTGCTCAAAACGGTATAGTGAAATTACAAAATGGAAATGACAAAGATTATTTCTTGTCTGAAAAGGCTGGGTGTTGGGCAAGCACTCAAATAAATTGGCCCACTATTCAACCGAAAACAGCTCAGCAAGTTGCTATTTACACCATTACACTCCCTTTTTAAATTTTATTTTCTTGAATGTGCACTCCCCATTTTATAAATAAAAATAAACCATCACCTCAAGCGACTAACCTCTGACCAGAGTCATAAGAAAATAGGCTAAAATGAAATGCATTGCTTTATAGAGACCCCTTTTATGATACGAAATCCAAATCCAAATCCAAATGCAAGAAATTAACAAAATCCTTAGAAACATGCAAAAGTAGTTATCACTAATCTCTTACTAGTGGTGTTGTTGGAAAGCAACATTCTATTTATAAAACTTCTATTGAGGTGAGTGAGGTAGGAATGAGAATTCGATTTGTTTAATACAGTTAGATCAAAAGGTTTATGAGAGCGATTTGACATCCAAATCTCATCTAAGCTTTATCTAATAATTTTGTATCTATCAATATTTTATGTTATATTTTTGTATGATTTCTTGAATACTTTGATACGATTCTTATCAAGAACAAATTATATTTATGTTTTATGTTAAGTTTTCAAAACTGAACGTAACTAGACTAATATTGATTAATTAATGTATTTGTTAAGTTTAAAAAATACAAGCGAGTCAAAATATGATGCTAGAACGAAAGAAGATGGGAAGTTAGCATCAATAAGAACATTGTACGATAATTATTTGTACTGGGATAATTAGCTCGGACCTTTAGCTCGGACACCGACCTAGCTCCGCCATGCACCAAGGCAGGAAGAGCTCGGATTCCGAGCTTGGGTACAATAACTAGCTCGCAGGACGAAGTTAGATAT
>Ga0214545_1008896_pt1 | contig 15649 bp, 9 predicted proteins | sample CNSS4metaG_FD_160064 | JGI IMG/M metagenome (GOLD analysis project Ga0214545, IMG submission 160064) | Root nodule microbial communities from cowpea collected in UCLA plant growth center, Los Angeles, California, USA - CNSS4 | ecosystem: Host-associated > Plants > Roots > Nodule | place: USA... | reverse complement strand
TTAAGCCTATTACTATTAGAATTGTAATTACTCTTGCTCTATCTAATCATTGGGAGTTGTTTCAGTTAGATGTCAACAATGCCTTTCTCAATGGCCTTCTTGAAGAGACAGTTTATATGATTCAACCTCCTGGATTTGAGATTGCTGATAAATCTCTTGTGTGCAAATTGAATAAAGCTCTTTATGGCTTGAAGCAAGCCCCATGCCAATGGTTTGACAAACTCAAAACTACACTTGTTCAGTTTGGTTTTCAGGCTAGTAAATGTGATCCATCTTTATTCATCTACAAGCAACACGCTCAAACTGTTTTTCTTCTGGTTTATGTGGATGATATCATCATTCTACCTTCTCTCTCAAAAACCTTGGTCAACTAGAGTATTTCTTGGGGATTGAACTTAAGCACTTACCTTTGTCATCTTTTAGACATTGAAATTTCGAACCTGTACTAAGTTGGGTTGGCTTACGAGTTCTAATCCATTTTAAGACATTTTCACAAAGCCTCTCTCTCAAGTCCGATTTTCTTTTCTTCAAGGCAAACTCAATGTGCAGTGTTTATCTCCCAACCCTCCACCTTGAGTTTGAGGGGGGATATTAGAATAAAACAAATTCTGTTTTGATTTTGCTCCCTCTGTTATAACAGAATGGGATTCTGTTTTGCCAGCTATAATGTTTTGCTTTTTGACCAAGATAGCTGTTGAATAAGGGTAGCTAATATAAATGCCCCTTTTTGTTCCTTGCATTCGGTGCATTAAATTTAATGAAAACATCCTTTAATATTTTAATCTAAGAGACCTTTCCCGCTCATAGATAAATCTACACTCAGTCGAGCTGAGACTTTCATAATGCAGTCAACTTAATCAAGCTATCAAAACTTTTATTTACTGATGAATTTTGTGATTAAGAGCTGCGGGAGTCTGACAACTTCTCAGTTTTTTTAATCTTTTCTAATTATTTGATAACATTTTCTAGATCAATTTATGGCTAACAGCAAGCTTGTATGTTTTGACAAGGAAATAAAATGATTTGGCTAAAAATCTTGTGAATTGGTGATTTTTTCTGCAGGTTGGTAACTGTTGTGTTACTGCTGCAGTTCTCATTGCAAATATGTTGTCTGATGTTCCTGATCATGCTTCAAGGATATCAGAGGGTAAACAATGTTTTCACTATTTATTCTTTCTTGAGTCTCTGGATTATTTAATATAATGGTAAATTGTTTGGGTTTTCTAGATTTGAAACTATTAGGTGGTCTGCTTGATATCTTCCCTTTTGCTTCGGATGATGTGGAAGCAAGAAATGCGCTCTGGAACGTAATTGCTAGGATATTGGTTAGAATTCGAGAACCTGAAATGAGCCCTTCAAGAGTACATCACTATGTTTCGGTTCTTGTCACAAAACTTGATCTGATTGAAGATGAGCTTCTCAACCAACAAGTTGATTCTGGCGATGAACAGCATACCCTTTGTTCTGGCTCTGCAGCAAATGCTAGGAATGCATCTGTATCCTTCTCTTAGTTAGTTCAAGCCGTTCTTTGTGATTCTCGGGTCCCCTTTGGATGACTTTTTTCGAAATCTGTTCCGAGATTTCAATTTCTTTGAAGTAAGATGTTGAGTTTAATTTCATTCCTATCTATGTTTTCATGATTATATGATAATGTATCGATCTTCATTCAGTCTAAAATGCAGGGCAAGAGCTTTGCATATTTAGATTGTTTGTGTCGTTAATTTTTAACCATTAGGCATCCAAATGTGTCTAACTAAACAATGCCAACCACACCTACTGACAGTTAGGTTCACATGCTTATTTATTCATATATACCTGCGTTGCCATTGATTTGTTGTTTCACTTTACCATAGCAATCAATAGCTTGGGATGATCATCAGTATTCTGAATAACTGGACTGCAGAAGAAGAGAATGCCAAGAATAATCGGAATGATGAAGTTCCTGTCAGTGAGACAGATGTAAAAAGATTGTTGGATTGCTGTCATAAATTCTATAATTACAATTGATGTATCTTGTAAGTTACAGCTGTCTGGACAATATTTGAAGGCTGCACCTGTCGATGCTGTTTCGTATTTTTGTTTGTTCTGGGCAGACATTTAGTTATTTATGGTACAAATTTTAGCGTTGTCCGCTCATCTTTTTAGAAGCTATTGGTAGTGGGAGGAGTTTTACAACTGGCTTTTTGGAGTATTCATTTGTTAAGATAAAACTTAAATATAGTATGTTACATGTTTTTTTAGGTTACTTTCTAATCAAAATTTGGACATTCAACTTGATAAACTGTGTTAATCTTTAAGAAAACTCTAATTTTGATTACAAAATAAAACTAAAAAGATCCTTAGAACTTTCACATCAGTAATTAATGCTGATTTTTAACAATTTTTGGCAGACACATTTAGTTAGTACTCCATTTTGTATAATTGCAGGAAATAAAACCATCAAAATGATTTTATCAAAATTGTCTTAAATATAAGCGGGCATTATATTACTATTATAAAGTGGCTTAACGATCCAATGAATTTCTCATACAAGAACCTCACCTGCTGTGATTTTATAATAGATAATAAATGTTAGGAATTAAAGGGTGAAAAAGAATCGTTTCTTATTTTCACTGCATTGATTTAACTTACATATCAATTTATAGTGCGACTGATCCGAGTTTATCTGTCACATTAAACTAAACTGAAATAATTGAACGGAACACAAATCATTAGGAGCAGCTTTGAATAGTCGGTAGAAATTTTGCGCGAAAACTCATTGGAATATTGTTGTTGTTACACGAAACTCGAAAACACAGTGAATATTGGTCTTATTACACGAAACTTGAAAACACAGAATGAACATTGTAATCAAACATATTCAACCTTCTGTTATTTAAGCCAAACTAATACAACAATAACCTCACAATTCTTAAAAATATGCATCCAAAGTAAATATGACGCGGGATTATGATATGAGAGAGATGCCAGCAGCCAATAAATCACCGGCCAAAACCTTGTTCGCAGCCTCAGAGGGATGAAAACCATCCCAGAATACATATTCAGATGCATTGGCACACGTTCCTACGGATTTTTTATTGCACAATATAGATGTCTCTAGCAACCCTGTTCCACAACAAGCCTTCCTTGCTTCAAAAAAACCTGTGAGCAAAAACAAAGCTAGTTCACGAGTGATGCAAGATAAGATTGCTTTCTGGGCTTAGCAGAGTTAGAAACTTAGAAAGTGTACCATTCTCAGAAGGCTTAGTGACAAGGTCATACAGAGGTTGGTAGATATCAAGGATCACCAATTTCAGACCAGAAAGCGATTTTTGCAAGCTCTGAGACGTAGTGTTTAGCTTCTTATTGAAGTTAACAGCATCACTGTTTAGTCTAACCACACATTCGTTGCTACCAGAACCAAAGAGCGTGATGGCTGCTGGCAAACAACCCATAGGAGGTAACGTTGTCACGCCAATCCTCCTTGCTCCAAGTGCATACAAATTCTGTTGCAAGTACATTTGAAATTTGGAAATGTAAGTAGTCAACATCAGCAAACAAAAATAAATAGCCTTTTCTTTTCTTTAAGTACAAGGTGGTTTGTTAAGGTTGACAGAGACATGCCTGAATGAAAGTGGAATAGTGTTGCATGAGAATATCTGAGAATTGATCAGCAGAGTAAAGTTTGTAAAGCAGTGGATTTATATAATAGTTCTGAATAAAATCACTGTTTCCAGCGCTGACAAGGTGTATAGCACCAGATATAATTGATGAAGCATTTGACTGCCCTACTATTCCCACCAGAATGTTCTGGCTCTCTTTGTAGTGTTCCAACTGTTTGCTCAATGGAATTGTATGCTATAGTCCAATGAGAAACAGATAAAAGAAAAAACACACATTATGAGAAGTAAAGAAAAAAAAAAGAAACTTTTAAACTTGGATTTGTATATTTACATAAAGCTTAGCTGTGGAATCGTAGTAACCAGAAGCAGCTGAGGCAAAGTTGGCACCGTTCAAGAGGTTTGTTCCTTTAACATCTAAGTTGAGGTAAGGTGGTGGGTAAGATGTAAATCCAAGGCTTTCAGCTGCAGTGAACAAAACAAAAATCAAGCATGCAAAATTATGATGTGGGTGAGAAAATGGTGTTGATCACTGTAATTTTGAGCAATACCTGTGTAATCTGTGGCAAGCTTCCCATTGCAGAATCTCCCTGTTGAACTGTGATTGTTGAAGTCTCTTCCATAAGGAGGGAAGTTTGCTTTAACAATGGTGAGTAAGTGGTTGTTATTGCCCACATCAACCACAGAGTCCCCGAATATGAACAATGCAGGAACCAGAGGCTGCCCTTTAGCCACATTCAACACGGAAACCAGAAGAAAGGAAGTAAAAAAATAAGTTGCATGTCCCATGTTTGATGCTTTTGAGTTTCTCTTCAGAGAGAAAGGGTAGTGGGAAGGGTTTTAAAAAGGGGTGTTATAGTATTGGGAACTGATAATCTGAGCAATCGCTGCCTGATGCATGCAGTGGGACTGGTTTTTCAAGGCTGCGGTTCCGACAGTCTTATAAATGTCTGAACTTGTTAGTTAAGATGCACCATCAAAAGTCAAAATAGACATCAAATCCCGCTATCATCATATTAAGATATTATCATTATAACAAGTTATTTTAGTATTAATAAGAAGATATATTCTTAATTATTCTAAGAGTATAATTATGATCATATTTATAGAATTTCTTTTGATAGAAATTTGTAATGTGCAACGAATGTGGTACTCGGTACCGAGATATATATATAATCTAAATAAATGAATGCAACTTTATTTTATAAGTTATTTTAGGTATAACAAAAATTGACAAGCTGAAGTGATACAATTTTGGTATACTTTCTAAGTTTTTTAACTCAGCTAATATTTAAAAATATGTAAACAAATCAAATGTTATCATAACATATTTATGATTAAAAATGTACTGTGTTAATACTTTAAATATCTTTTTAATATGTTTCAAAATTTTAAAATTAGTGATAATCAGTATATTATGGAGACACAGTTGAGGAACAACACAAAAGAACTCAATAGAGAATTTAAACCCGTTAAAGTGGCGGGTTGGCTCAGATTCGGTTACAAATGAGTGAGTCCAACCTGATAAACCTTTTGGTGAACAAAAAAATTTACAACCCAGCTCAACCCATCACGGGTTGGTGGATTGAATGGATTGAATAGATTGACTCACTAACTCATTTAAAAAAAATAATCATTTTCATATATTCAAATTTGAAGGATAGAAACAATTTTGTCATCTTTTAGACATTGAAATTTGGAACCCATAGTAAGTGGGGTTGGCTCATAAGTTCTAATTCATTCACATGTCTACTTTTGAAACATTAAATAAATTTAACAAAATTTAGATAAAAGGAATAAATTCACACATCTCTAAAGATGAAGACTAAATTGGTCCAAAATTTCAAAGATCGATTAATTCCAATTATTTGTGTAAGTTAACCAACGAAGATTATATTTAACCTTTTTTAATTAGAAGTGGGTAGCATAAACGTTCTTAGCTGTAGCCATTTTAATGTTGCAGAAGTATGAATGAAATTATGATCATGTCTTGAACTTCAAGATATCTGTTAAAACATAGTCAAAGAGAGGTGCTAGTAGCAAGTTATGTGGTGTGTTTCAGCATACATGAACTGTGATTTGATAAGCAAACAAATGGCCTTTTTCTTGGTTTGTTTTTTTCATTTCCCAAAACCAAAAACCTGACTAAAGTTAATATATAGTAGTAAGAAAGTACGTTGGTTACAAACACATTCTTGCACGTGAAATGCAACTACAAGCTTCTTCAACAAGCGCACTTTTCAACCATACCAATTTTACTGCACAACAGGGGTAACTTATATGAAAAAAAGAAAAGAAACAAGAGGAGGAAATTAAGATACACGTAACAACACTTGGATTTTGGACACATTGATGTTCATGCTTTAACCATGACATAAAGTTTGATGCTATATTTCATTAAAGATACATAAAAGAAATTACGTAAGGAATAAGATTAAGATAAGAACTCTAAACGTAGAACTATTTATTATAATATCAGAACTTTCGATATTATGTTCTTTTAACATTTTGTTACATTGGTGTATTTGTCGGATGTATTTTGTTATGTTAAATTATTAATTAAATCAAATGTTGGTTTGTTTGTTTTTTTGTATGGAATTATAATTTGTTATATTTTTTTTATTTGTCATTACAAAAAACGGCTTTTATTAAATCACGAAAATGTAAATGTAGTGGATGATTATAAATAATATAATATTTTTAGTTGGGAATCACATATTACATATAAGAAAATATTAAAATAATGATAATTACAAACTTAGTAATAGGTACAGTTGGTTTATGTAATTTTTATTATATATTTGATGTGGTTCTTTATGCTTTGCTGTTTATTTATTTTTTAATAAACTTTTATTAATAACAAATTTTTGATAAGTTTTGACGTGTCAGCATAGTTAAAATACCTATAACACTATTTTATTTAGAAGATAGAAAATAATGACATTTTAATACGGTTTATATTCAAATTGTTTTTCAATAAAAATATTTATGACAAATCAATTGACATTATTTACCTTTCTAAAGTTCCACTTTATTTACCTTTTAAAGTACACTTTATTGTATGTAAAATGATGTATTGTAGTAATTCAATTTGGATCATCATATTATATTATATATTTTATATTAAAAATATATATATATATATATATATATATATATATATATATATATATATATATATGACATTTTTTTAAATTGATGATACACATGTACATAGGGACATTTGGAATTGACAAAAATATACAAAAATAATCAAGACCACATACACAATTTTCTATAAAGAAATGTATTCCAAAATTTTATAAGGTTGTAGAACTTAAAAAACCCTCAGAGCTAACTTAAGAGTAAAAAACTAAAAGATAAAACAAAAGAAGATCATTGTAAGAAACCCTCAGATACAACGCAATATAGCTTTTCTTGTTGGCAACACTTAACTGTTTCTTGTGACCTTAAGTTTCGACCATATGCTATGTTCGATTGGTGAAATAATTCTGTGGTTTCTTTCCATAACACTGGTTGTGTATAACTTATCTAGGAAAGAAAGTCAATGCAAAGAAAAAAAAAAGCAATAAGATAACATAATTTCTAAATTGTTTGGTAAGAGAATAATTCAAAGAAAAAAATGGATAGTTTATTTTTATTTGATTGTGTACAAAAGGAAAGAAGACAAAATTATAAAATGAGATAAATATCTCTAATAAATAATAAAATGTGATATAAATAAAAAAGGTTTTTTTTTAATATTCATTCTCTCAAGATGGTTATTTTCTATCTCCCACCAATTTTAAATGTATTTTTAATTTGGAATCAACTAGTGGCAAGTATTTGTGTTTTTCTGATATTTATCTTTTCTTTGGATTTCTTATATTTTAATACTGAATTTAGCATTATACTTTTATTTCCCATTTATAGTACTTTGAATTGAAATAGAATCATTCTACTTTTCTTATCTGGCACATGTTTTATCCCTACCTGTAAACTATAAAAAGCTTTGAATTTACGTATTATGCGGGTTGATCTTTTCTTTCTTTCTTTCCACCCATTGTTTAATGATTAACCAAGTTAATTCTTAGGGTTTCCAATTTCATCTTCTTTGTATATAATTTTAAATATTCATTTTGAAATATTTCATATTTGCTTTTAAAATTAATATCATAAAAATATAACTATTATTATCTATTAATTAAAAATAATAAATAAAATTATTATCGATGCCACGTTGAACCTCTCTATCAACTGAATCCACTTTTGAAGGAAGATAAAAATGACGAGTCTCAGCGGCAAATCTTTATTTTTTCTCGTGCACAAATCAATTTTAGGTACTATAATTTTGAAAATATGTAAGTTTGATTCTTATGAAAATTTAAGGTACATTTGATATTTTCTAAAATTTAATAATTTTGATAAACTTTTAAATTATTATCAAATTATTATTTTAAAATAATATATATATTTTAATGATAATAATATCAATTATTTTTCACGTAAAATAGTGATAGTAAAATTTTATAACAAGTTTAATAGATTTTCTTGTACTTGTTAAAAACATTTGTTTGAGATTTAGGTGAAGTAAAAATAAGGTAGATTTTCTTATAATTGTTAACAAATATTTGTTTGAAATTCGCATTAATTTAAAAATAAAAATAAGATGAATTTATAACATATAAATGACAATTTTAAAGGTTAAGTGAGACTTCTTTTTTTAATATGATATAAAAATTATAAGTATAATTATTCATTAGTTTCAAACTCAAGATATCTATGCTTTGACATGAAATTTTTTTATTAAATTTTACTAATGATTTTTTTAGAATGGAGTTAGATTTAAACTTCACAACATGATTAAATGAGATGTTAATAATCAACCAAATTATCTCGTTTTAGAAAATTAGAAGATCAAATAGGCAATTGTAATTTTATAGAGATTAAAATTACACATTTATTAAATTGTATAGCCTAAAAAAAAGAAGTGTTCCTATAAACAATGTTAGTGTATCATCCTTTCAGACACCTCTTCTCTTATTCAACTTTTTGCAGATTCATTCTCCGAAAAAGAAAAATATAAACAATGTTTCTCTTTAATGAATTTAACTTAAATTTTAATTTAAAAGGAATTAAAAAATGTTATAGAAAAACAAAACAAGAGAGATACATTCCGAAATGTCTAATTAAAAAGGTACTATCTAGATTCTAAAATGCTATTAGGAACAATTATTCTCCAAGAATTTTTTTTATATATCAGAATGAATGTTTCGGAATTCGGAAGATATTTTCAAATTAAAAAATGTATTTCAAAACATTTAATTTAGAATATAAAAAGAAAAAGAAAACGAATGTTCCAAAACTTATTTCCAAAGTTTAGAATCCGGAATTGTTTCAGATTTTTCATTTTATATTATAATTTGAGTGTTCTGTAGTATAAAAACAAAATCTCAAACGAATGTTCCAAAAGATATTTTGAATCCAAAAATATGTTTTGAATCACTTGTTTCTAAAAAAAATAATATTTTGTATTGAGTATTATAGAATATATTTTCCAAATTTGATAATACCTTCTCCAACTTCAAATCTAAAAATGTATTAAAAGTAAGGACGTGCAGAAATTTGTATTATATTTTAATAAGAAGTAATTTAAGAATTACCGCTTTGTGGGAGTGCAGAAAGAAAAAAAGATGGGTGCTGGAAGTAGCAGCCGAAAACGTTTTGTGGGATCCGAATATAATTACAAAAGAAATCAGGTAAAAAAATATATTAAAGTTTAAACCCAGCAAAGCAAATAAAAAGTAAATAAATCTAAATATGTCTTTAATTTTAAATCATAAAACCACATTAATTTACTTCACCCGCAATACACCAAGCGTTGTTTTTGTATTGTTACAAACTTTGTAAAATAAATAGTTTTTTTTTAATTTATCTTCAACCAACAAATAACTATAAAATTATTTATATTAAAGTACAAATTATCACAAATTTTAAAAGAAATGTAATACAAATGTGACCTATAAAAGGTATAAAAGCAAATTATGACTCAACGTCACGTGATAGTCCTCCGATTCATAATTATTTAAATTAGTGTTTAGATATTTTTAAAATGTATTAATAGGAGGTTAATCCAAACAAAATTGGAATTAAAATTCTTAGATACTTTGAATTCAAATGGTATTAGAAATGAAAATAATTACTGAATATATTTTTTTATTCTGTAATAAATCTAAAATTATTGGAAATTTCTCAAGTATTTTATTTTTGTCATTTATATTTAATTAATTTGTTTTTTTTTCTAAATATTTTATTTTCGTAAAAAAGAGTAAATAATTCATTCTAATAATATAATTACAATAAAGTGTTATTGACTCTACTGCTCTCTCTCTTCTAAGAATAATTTTTAAAGGCTTAAATACCTTTTTCGTTCTCATTTTCCTAGTGTTTGTTGTAAATGGTCCTCGTTTTGACAGAATGTTTAGAATGTTCCTCATTTTTACCCAATGTTTAAAATGGTCCTCATTTTCGCAATTTGTGTTTTATTTGGTCTTGTTCTGTGACGCCGTGTAAATCAGTAATAGAGCACTGTATAGGTGACACTGTTTGTATTACGGTTGCATTAGGGTGTGTTACGTGTACTGTACAAATGACTAATTAACGTTAACTTTTCAATTTGGGAGAAATTTTGCAATTAGGGCTTGAGTTAGATTGCAGTCGCACTCTTCATAGTTGGAAGCGATTTCTTCATCTTCGTCTTTCTTAAGCTCGGATTTGCAGAGGAAGCAGCTAATACTTGTTATTTCATCGTTGGATTGCAGTCACACTCTTCATTTCAATTTTCCAGTTAATCATTATCAACGAGGTAGGTGTGTTTATGGTTTTATGGGTTGTATTTGCTCGTGGGCTATAATTTTCGTAATTCTATTCTGGGGTTTGTTTGTGCTTAAACATTCCTTACCAAAATCCTAGTTCACCTATATATCTCCAACTATCTAATTACCTACAGTACACGTAACACACCATAATACGAACAGTGTGTGTCAACTGTATAGTACTCCGTTACTGATTTAAACGACGTCACAAAAAATGACCAGATAAAACACGAATTGTGAAAATGATGACCATTTTAAACATTCGGATAAAATGATGACGATTTTAAACATTTTGTCTTTGTCAAAATGAGGATCATCCACAACAAACACTACAAACAAAAACAAAAAAAAGATATTTAAACCATTTTTAATAAAAATGTTGTAATCACTTAACTGAACGCTGTTAGTTAAACTAACCAATTTTATTAATAAATATGAATCATTATGATAGAATGGGAAAGGAAATAGTACATAAACGTAAAAATAATTTATATATGTAATATTACTTTGATAGTATATTTTATCGTCCATCTACCACTATTTTATCATTTACCTTTTCTTTTCATGATGCTATCTTCAAACTTTTTCATTTTCATTCATTTGTTCATTAATTTTTTTTTATTAAGTGATAAATTTTAACAAAAGTTTTTTTTTTTTTTTGAAAAGTAAAAATGACATTATGTTATGACCACTTTATTAGAAAACGACACTGTTAAGACTATTTTTACAATTTGTTCCAGGCATAATCATATTTTATTAAATATTTAACACATTATATACTTTATGAAAATTTAAAATTTTGATGGTAAAATCATGCGAAACAAACTTGAAAGTCAAGTTGATAAAACAGTTACATTAGAAAATGGAAAATTAAGTGTTCAACATTTAAAGAATATTTCTATAGTTTATTATTTTAAAAAATAGAAATTAAAGTCAAGAACCTGATAGTTGAAGGAGTAATTAATGCGAACAAAGTTAGATTGGTGGCACAGCTCACCACCGCCACACAAATACTCGAATTGGATTGTTCTTTTTCCAATGGATCTTAATTTATGTGTAAAATAGAGTATATATATCACATAATAATGAAAAGGATTAATTAAATTTCAAATTCATCCTATAGTTTTATTAAATTCATCCTATACTTCAAATTTTTAAATTTGTAATTAAACTTTTGACATTTAAACGCGTTGTTATTGACATTATAAGAAATAATTTAATTATTATTAGTGACAGATAATCGCATGTCTAAATTATTTTACGAGAATAAGAGTTAGAATACTGTTACACTAAATAATAAACACTAAAATACAGAAAGTTAAATTATAATAAAAAAACCAGTTAAACAAATCAGTTTTTAGTACTAATGGTTATATATAAAAATTAAAAATACAGGAAATACAATAATCTATATCTTGACCATATTGCAATTTTGATTTTTTTTTACATTTGAATTATTTGTTTATTACAAACATTTTTTTATTAGATTTTGTGTGTGTATGTGCTGTGAGTGAGTGAGATAAGCGTGTGTAAAGTGGTGGAAGAATCATAGCTAGCTGTACTTCAAAGACAGAATACTATGCAAAGGGTGATGTGGATCAATCAAAAGCTTCATCTCATGCAACACAAATTATTGTCTTCTCATGAAAATTCATATCTAAGCATCCTTAACAAGTGTCTGAAATTGTTTAAACTAATGATGTAAAAGAAAAACAGAGTACTTATATAATATATATATATACCTTGCTTGCAACTCTCTGACATCACACGATCGCTAACAGTGACAGTAACCAAAACCACAGCACTGTGGAAGGGATAGAAGAGAAGAAACACTCTTCTTCTTCTCCGTCTATATATTACCTCAACTATTAAATCTTTCTATCATTTTCTCTTCTCACAGAAACACTCACATTCAGTTTGAGCAATGGCTTCTGCGCGATTGGATCTGGACGGAAACCCCATAAAACCAATCACCATCTGTATGATAGGTGCCGGTGGCTTCATTGGGTCTCACCTCTGCGAGAAGCTCATGAATGAAACCCCTCACAAGGTTTTTGCTTTGGATGTTTACAACGACAAGATCAAACACCTTCTCGAACCCGACACGCTCCCCTGGGCTGGTCGCATCCAATTCCACCGCCTCAACATCAAGCACGATTCTCGACTTGAGGGTCTCATCAAGATTGCAGATCTGGTTTCACTCTGTTCCCTCCTAAAAATGCAATCTTTTTTCGTTTCCGATAACTTTTCTGTTTGAGACACAATTGGGTTGCTTTGTTCATTGTTTCAGACCATTAACCTGGCTGCTATATGCACTCCCGCGGATTACAACACTCGCCCTCTCGACACCATTTACAGCAACTTCATCGACGCGCTTCCTGTGGTGCGTGTTACTTTTTTTTTGTTTACTTTCTCTTACTGTGTGTGTGTGTGTGGAAGTTGGAATTGAGGATTGGAGTTTTGGGTTCAGGCGAAGTACTGTTCGGAGAACAACAAGCGTCTCATTCACTTCTCTACCTGTGAAGTGTATGGGAAAACGATTGGAAGCTTCCTCCCCAAAGATAGTGCACTTCGTCAGGTAACCTTTCACTTTCCTTCGACGTGCTACTGTAGATCTGTGCATAACCGACGATGCTTTGAAATCTACACTGCATCAATGGTTTATTTTTTTAGCAATGGTGGATCTTTCCAATGAATAGTCTTATCTATCTTTGTGTGTGTTTTTACTGTTATTCACACAATGTTTAGATAAAGTAGTGGAATCTATTGAGTTTTTTTCTTTGATAATGTTGTTTCGTTGTGGTGTTAGGATCCTGCATACTACGTGCTGAAGGAGGATGAGTCTCCTTGTATTTTTGGTTCGATTGAAAAGCAGAGATGGTCATATGCCTGTGCTAAGCAGTTGATTGAGAGGCTCATTTATGGTAATTGCTGTTTTCCATTTTCAATTTTCATGAATTGATTTTTGTCTCACTGAGATGGTGTTGTTGACAGCTGAGGGCGCTGAAAATGGATTGGAATTCACAATTGTGAGGCCTTTTAATTGGATTGGACCACGAATGGATTTCATTCCCGGCATTGATGGTCCAAGTGAGGGTGTTCCGCGGGTTCTGGCATGCTTTAGCAATGTGAGCTTGTGAGACTTAGGACTTTGTTTAACATTGAATGTTGCTGCTCAGTATTTTTTGAATTTCTGTTCTGAATATTTTCTGCAGAATCTCCTCCGTGGTGAGCCCCTCAAGCTTGTGGATGGTGGCCAATCCCAGAGAACCTTTGTGTATATTAAGGATGCTATTGAAGCTGTTTTGTTGATGATTGTAGGCTCCCATATCCAATCTTTGACGAGACTTTTTGATTTTAAGTGCAGATTATCTATCTCATTGCAGAAGTTCAACTTTAAACTGTTATTAACAATGACTTGTTAACAGGAAAATCCTGCGAGGGCCAATGGACACATTTTTAATGTGGGTAACCCAAACAACGAGGTTACGGTTAGGCAGCTTGCTGAAATGATGTCACAGGTTGAGCATCAAGTTTTAGTTTTTGACTCACCCTATTAGATTTTTCACATGGTGTTTGACACATGAAATAGTTATTTTCCTTCAACTCTGCAGGTTTATTCAAAGGTAAGTGGAGAAGCTCCCCTGGAAAAGCCTACTGTTGATGTGAGCTCCAAAGAATTTTATGGCGAGGGATATGATGACAGCGACAAGAGAATTCCTGACATGACCATAATTAATAGACAACTTGGTATATTTCCTTGTTCTACTTTATCTTAAAAATTGTTTGTTAAGAATTCAAGACGAGTCAGTGTTAGAAATTGAAGGTGAGTCCAAAGTCTTACATCTAATAGAAATGTGAAAGATGATTAGTATATAAGTAGAATATCCATAACTCAAAATGAAAGTGGGATGAAAGTGGTGTCTTGATTTTTTATATAAACTTGTTCACAACTCACCAGTACAGAATCTCCTACTGTCGTTATATAAGTAGAAAGATCTATAAACTCATTGTCTTAAACGCATAAATTCATTGTTTTAAGTTCATTGTTTTAAGCATTTGAGTTGAAAGTGGTATTCTGGTCTCTTATACAGGCTTGTTCATAATACGGAATCTTCCTGTGTTTTCCCTCACAACAACCAACAGTTTGAAGTTTCACGTTGGTTAAAAATTGAAATGAGTAACGTGAATAATATATAAGTAAAAAAAAAACTATGATCTGGTTTGAGTTGACAGTGATGTTCTGATAGCTCGTTCATGTCTCATCGGTGTTCAATTTTTTCGGAAAAACTCATTATTAACATATGTTTTTTATGTGGTAATGGTGTATTACTCCTATTTCAGGTTGGAATCCTAAGACCTCACTTTGGGACCTGCTTGAATCAACTCTGACCTATCAGCACAGAACTTACGCTGAAGCCATAAAGAAAGTGATTGCAAAGCCCGTGGCAAGTTAAGCTGGTATGGTGATGAAGTGCTTTGAGAAGAGTGTTCAGCGCATAGTGGATTAATTTTTATACATAGTAATTTTCCCCTTGGTTTTGGTTTGGGTAGCCAATACCCATATTGTTTATTACATATTTATCAAGTGATGAGAACTTATCCATGACAATTTGTGCTGTTGGGATGTGATTTTCACACGGGGAAACATACGACCAAAGAATATTCAGCTGTAACATTTAATCATATACTTCCTAAATTTATTGTCATTAATTTATTCAATGGAATATTTTTGTTGCACTATGTTTACATCTCCTATATTTTGATAAATTTCAGATCCACGCATGTAATTTTACGGATTTTAGAATTCACGAATACAGTGCATCAAACTTTCTAAAAGTGTAGAAATTATGATTAATTTAATAACAATATCATAATTACTTTTAATATTTTAAATTAATGTTATCAAAATTAATTATGTTTTGTTAAGTTAAAATAAGGTATAAATACACATTTGGTACCCAAACTTTTTCGGAAAGTTCAATGTGGTATCCGAACTTTAGGAATGTTTAATTTGGTACCCCAATTTTCTAAAGAGGTTCAATTTGGTCCTCTCCGGGAGTTAACACCGTGTCCGTACAGGACACGTGTCAAACTATGAAATTTCTTTTTTTTTTTTTTTTTTTTAAAAAAAATTAATTTTTTTTCAAAAAATTTAAAAAACTGCCACGTGTCAGTTTATTATCGTGCCACGTG
>Ga0214545_1008895_pt1 | contig 15654 bp, 14 predicted proteins | sample CNSS4metaG_FD_160064 | JGI IMG/M metagenome (GOLD analysis project Ga0214545, IMG submission 160064) | Root nodule microbial communities from cowpea collected in UCLA plant growth center, Los Angeles, California, USA - CNSS4 | ecosystem: Host-associated > Plants > Roots > Nodule | place: USA... | reverse complement strand
ATAATAATATGTAACTTTTTGTGTGTAAACAATTTTTTTTTTTTGGAAATGTAATTTTAGATATCTTAAAAAAAATCAACCCGACTAATATGAATTGAGCTCACCCATCCTTAATTGGGGTGATTTCGGATTTGTAAAAGAAATTCTAAACCAGTAAAAGTTGATTGGTTTATGCATATCTATATTTCAAATAAGTGATGCTAAGCATAGTTGTAATGAAGATTTTATTAAAAAAACAAATAGAAAAGAAAAAAAAACGAAAAAAAATCACACTAGATCTATAAAATTACATGTACTTATAAAAAAAATCTTTACAGAAATGATTTTATACTTTGAACTCATACATATCTATATATTCATATTTATTTATTTAAAGTTCATTACAATTTTACAGTTTTATTAATTATTTCCCGCATATAAATCCTATTTTAAATTACCTACAGTTCTAGAACTTATTCAGAAAACGCTTCAACAAAAAAGTTGAATAATTACTATTAGATTTAGTACATGCACACTACTAATATTTCACATTTTAACAAAGACACCTTAATTTGTATATATTAATATCAAACAAGTTTAATTTCGGAAGTGCGTTGATGACGAAACGACGCGTCGTTGGGAATTGGGAGAAGCATAACAAATCAGACTTGGGTTTCGCCCCAATGAAATTTCCCGCTCTCGCTGGTTGGTAGTGTCTGCAGCAGCATTGAAGGTATGTAGCAATCAACATATCAACATTTCTTCCAATTTGGCTTCAGCTATATATAATCTTCTTCTCGACAGTGGCTGGTTTTGTTCCGGCGCACAACATGTTCGATCAATTGCTCTAATGAAAATGGACACTGACTTACCGTTTTCCTTTCAGGGACCAATCCGTTTTCGTTTGAAATTCATCCCTGAAAATGAGCAGTTCAAGGGAGAGCTCCCCAGATTGGTTGCGTTCTTTTAAGGTATCACTTTATGCCCGTTCAATTAACTTATCAACTTTCCCTTTGCCGTGTATTCATTATTATGTTCATTGTTGAATTGCATCGTTGAATTTTAACATCAGTCCCTTGTGCTTCTGCCATCGCAATACCTTGCTTTCTTCCTAGCTTCTTACGTCTTTGTTTGTCGTAACAAAAAACTTTGTATCGTTGACTAGGTGCCGTCTCCATCGCATTTGACACTGTCCTCTGATTCTGGGTCTTTACGGGATGGTAAATCTCGGAATGACGATAAAACTGACGAGGAAGGGTCTTCTCCAAAGTCTTCCCAATCTTTGAAGGTCGCCGGGAGCAAGAGAAAGACACCAGTGAGTTCAGAAGTTGAAAGTCAAACACCATCCAAAAGAAAGAAATTAGATAAGAAAAAGGCCAAAGAAGGTACATTTGAGATTTGCTTAGCGCTTTGTTGTTCTCTTCTGATAACTATGTTGACCTATTTAGATAAACTTTTTCCATAACTATTTGTAAGAGAGAAAATAAAATGAGTTTATCCAGAACTTAACACTAACTTAAGTGTAAAACTTAGGTTTTAGTAAAAAGAATGACAGGAGTATCGGGATGTGAGAGTTGTTTCTCACTTTTTATCAATTATCATTTTGACATTTGTTATTGTGATCCAGGAAACAAAGAGGGAGAAAAAACAGCAAATGAATCAAACATCGACAAGAATATAGAGCATAAAGTAAGAGCCTTTTCTTCTCCTCTTTAATTGTCAGGGCATATTCATTATAGATTTAGAAGAAGAAAGAAACAATTACGTAGATGCTTCGGGCACCTCAATATTTCTCACCTAGTTTAATTGGTTTTCTGAATGCACCGACTGTCTTCTGTCGTGAAAGCAGCGCTGGACTGCTACTTATTTGTGATTGCTGTTAATATCAAACGTTTTTTCATAGGTATCTATTCAATCAGTTTGGACACTGTCATCAGATTCTGAGTCATTCCATGATCATAGCCCAAAAGGAGAAGATCATATTGATCAGGTTGAAACCTCTCAGCCCCAATTATCAGATGAAGAAGACAGTGCAGATGGACTTGTTTTTGGAAAGTATCCATCCAAAAAGGGTTCAGAAGAGAAGTCTTCAAAAAAACAAATAGATATCGACAGTCATACACCAGTTAAAGGGAACAAAATTAAAGGAAGTGAAAAGGGAAAAAGTAGTGGTGGAGATGTGAATGTTGAAGAGGAAGAAACTTTTGGAAAGCTTGCCGAATCAGATGTAAGAACGGCTAAGATTATAGTAACTGTCTAAACAATGTTTCAGACTTCAAAACTTGAATAAGTATTAACTATTGAAGGTCACACTGACTTTCTTCGTTTAGGCTGGCATCCTGACTTGTGGTTGTTATATGTGAGTTGCAGGTTTCCTCCACCAGGTTGCCTTTGATGCTTTCTGAGAAAGTCCATCGTACAAAGGTTTGCTGACAACTTTATGTTTTGGGTTTTCCTTTACAGTTTGTTCTGTCTTATAATTGTAAGGATCATGGTTTAGTGTTGTTATTGCGAGACATCCAAATGAGTATCTAAGGTTTCTCTTTTAAAATAAATAATTTTTTTGTCAGATGCCAAGTTGCTAGTTTGGCTTCTAGCTATGTTTTGGGTTGGAGATTTTTACTTGTAAAACTCACATGTTTCCTCTAGTGTTGATTCTGATTTCCCTTTTCTTAATTCTTATTCATGATAAAAGGAGCCTTCTGTTTTTTCAGGCACTCATTGAGTGTCAAGGTGACTCCATAGATCTAAGTGGTGATATGGGTGCTGTTGGACGGATTATAATTTCGGACTCACCATCTGGGGATCAGGAAATGTATTTAGACTTGAAAGGTATTTTAGTTTAAGTGTTCTGATTAATACACAAATTGTAGCTTCTTATTCTTTATTATTTATTGAGACAAGCGCATATATCTTGAACATAACACTGTAGCATGCATGTATGCAAAACCATAAACAGCTAAACTATTTTAGAGCTATTATGATTGCTACATGTTGGGTTTCCATGAAATGTTTACCTTGCTCCATTTTTTCAAATATGTAAATCTCAGACTGAACCATATTTGCCTTTTATAAATAGATAGATATTTGCTAGGTTGTTTGGGCATTTAATGACCTGTAGAAGGCCTAGGAAGGACACTAGAAGAATGGAAGGTAAACTACGGGGTGTTATTTCGTGGAGTTCTTCAAGCTTGGGCTTGTTTTGGGAAAATAATTGAATGCTTAAGCTTAAAGCTTAAACTTGAATCGTTTATTTAGATGAGTCTAATTGAAAACTTGATTAAGTTTGAGCTTAACTTGTTTTATTTATTTATAACAATTATTTGTTTTCTACTTTAATATTTTTTTTTCTATTTTTTACTAAAAAAATGTTGAAAAGTAAATAAAAGGTATTCTTTTATAAAAATTATTAGTAGAATATATTAAATTATTTCATAAAAAATATTCGTAAGCTATTCCAAAGCCTTTAATATTGAGATTTTAGAGCTTCAACTCGGCTCATTTTAAATAATCAAACATAGTCTCAAGTTTGGGCCTGCTTATTTAACTAAGCAAACGAGTATAAGCAAATAATTAACAAAGGGAGGTCAGACAATTCATGATTTGTTCGGCTAATTTATATCCCTAAGGGTAACAGAATCAGGAGAGGAAGAGGGAGGTTGAGAAAAATGATGGGCAAAATATTCAAGGAGGAAGTTAATAATTTGTCTGAAAACATAATTCCCATTTTCTTCGTTGTTGAGGCAGTACTTTTACTTGATTGTGACCAGTGACAACCGGCATCTGATGGTTCGAATTTTCCTCATCTTTTCAGGAACAATATACAAAACATCAATAGTTCCTAGCCGGACGTTTTGTGTTGTATGTGAAGTGATCTGTATTTAACTGCACTGAGTTTTTTATTCGGACAATCTCATTTTATCAAATTTTTTTTTCTTCAGGATATTATAACTTTTTCTTTATCAAGATATAATATCCTTCAAATATTGCTTTCACACGAGCTTGTATTTTGTTTTTCAGGTTAGTTTTGGGCAGTCAGAGGCCAAGGTCTGTTGGTTATCTAGTATCTACTTATTTACTAGTACTGTTTTATTAAGTTAGTAAACTTGTCCGCATTTGGCATATGTTTTATTTAATATTTAATGTTGTTACTCAGAAGTAATTTATTAATCAGCCTTGCCAAGGATTTTGAAAATATATATGTTATCATTTAACTCGTTATTTATTTCAGATCGAGGCCATCATGAATGACTTCATACAGCTGAAGCCACAGTTTAATGTGTACGAAGCTGAAACTATGGTTGAAGGTTATTTGCATCTGCCAACTAATTGGTGTTTTATGTATGATAATTTGTTATCTTCATATATCCTGCATAAATTCCTTTCCTCACATCTATTCCTTTCCTTTGAGAAGGGACACTGGATGGTTTTTTCTTTGATTCGGATGAGGAGGCTGGCAAGATGCAGAAATCAACCAACCAAACTGATCAAAATGAGAATGGTGAGGAACAAGCTAATGGTAAATCAAAAGGGAAGGCTGACAAAACATCAGTAAGTTTCCTAATAGTCATTCTTGATTTTAGATTTCTGCTTTGTGAATGAAAATGATGGTGCGTGATGCATACTTAATTACTGAATATCTGGATGCAGGGTGCTGAAAAGAAAAGAGGTAGAAATACAGGAGGAAAAGCACAAGCAAAGATAGCAAAGAAAAAAACTCCAGGTTCCAAAAGGTCAAAGACCAAGAAATGAGTCAAAGAAGCTCTCTGTAATATCTTGTATATGTCATGCACCAATATAACTCAACCCTTGGATTAAAAGTAGAAATCCTGAATCACTTTTCCCATGTTCGCGATGGCGACAGTAGAATAGCTGCTGTTAGAGTTTTTTTCAAACCCCGCACAGTAGAATTGAAAGCTTATAATCGGTAGAATGAGTTCTCAGAAATTCCTTATAATGTTTATTATTTGGGGTCCAGTTTCAGTATTACTGATTGTAATTTCTTTCCAGTAAACATCATTTATCGTTTCTTTTAATTTATCTCCATTAGCCGGCTATTATCATCTAGAAGGTACACTTTTTTCGCTAAATTTCTGCAGAACATGTACTATAGAATATGAGAGAATGAATTTGAGGTTCCTGGGTTACATTGTTTCCTTCTTAAAATTTATTTTGCAAGATTTCCTAGCTATCTCGAGAGAATAATCAATAGACTGGAATTATGACCGGATGCTGTTTATATGATATCCATTAGTTCTTAATAAGCCCCTAGCTTACTACTGGAGCTTTAGAACTGTACTTTCTGAATCATTTGTTCACAGAGGGTTCTTCAACTCTAATATTTCCGTGGTTCATCATTTCCGTCTCATTGATTTGGCCATATTTTCCCTTCTGGAAATCCCTTGAGGATATCTTGTAGATGTTTTATATCATTGGCCGTGTCTTACAAATGCCAAGAAAGTAAGAGTGAGAACCAAGAGAAAGATTGGCGCTGGAAAGGGTAATAAAATATTTGACGAGGAAGTGACCTGGTGATGCTTCCAATAGGGCTGTCTAATTGGTGGAGGAGGAGATGCAGGATTTGGTGTGTACCCGTTGCTGTTGGGACAGAAAACAATATCGTATTCATATGCTTTGCAAGTGAAAGTGCTGGTGCCATCGTCAAACGCATAGCTATAAGCTCTTGGACAAGCTTTCTTGAATAAGGTTGAATAATATGAAGGCTGGCATGTATTTGGATTTGCAAATTCTCCACTGCAGCAATACTTATCCAACTTGAATGCCTCACAAGCACTCCTACACCCCACTACCCCTTGATTTGGGACACCTCCTAATACTTGAAGTTCTGCCGGGCAACCTGTACCATTTCATTTGCTTCAATTGTATGTGGTACCCTTGTGATTTCTTTTGTTATTTAAGTACCTAATTACATATTTGTGCTTTAAATAAACTCTTACCTCTGTTGATATCAGTAATACAACCTGTGGCATTGCAGGCACCACCATGTGCACCTCGTGGCAGAGCGAGTAATGGCAAATTGTAACCATCTACCATGCTAACATCATAGTAGTCTTGTCCATTGCCTGCACCAAATGTTATCTCAAACAGTGAGGTAGGAGGAGCAGCACCATTTCCCTCACATTCCAGCCTTCCTCCACAGTCACCTGTTTGGCATCTTCCAACACCTGTTGCATCAAATTTACAACCAGTCCTTGCCCATATCCGTCCTGACCAACCTGGGACAGTCGTAAGTTTGATGCTTTGACCCGTGTCCAACCGGAATCCGGTTGGTGCAAGTGGAGGACTCCCTGAACCTGCAAGGGTACCAGGCCATATAGTTTGTGGACAGTTGTTGATGATGGTGAATGTGTTTGAGAAAGAGCAAGTCAAGAATGTAAAGAGAATGACCAAACTGGTTAGGTTCCAGGATGTCTTTGCTGTCATATTCAAGGATTATTATAGCTGGTAATATTGAGCCTAAGAAACTAGAGGGATTGTTTTTTTATGGCCAAGGGAATGGACAATGCGCCTAAGATTTGTAATTTATACTATTCTGAGAGAGGGACTTGTGTGCTAAATCAGTTATCATTACAACAGACAGACACTTACGTTGCTTTCATGAAATCCTCGGCCACAAGACCAGCTTTATGGGTTTAGTATTTCTTATGTTGTGGATGCTCTCATCTAGAAGCAATTCTTTGCTTTGGTTGTCGCATGGGAAGTTGTACAAATCTGGAATTGTAAGTGCCCGATTGGATAAATCGTTGATTTCTTCAAAGAATCGTTTCAGAAAATCTGAGACTATCCTATAATATCTTGGATGGGATTATCATAAAAAAGGGAGCTACGATTCCTCCTAAATAAAGTTGCTAGGCCTTTCAAGGAGCATCAGATCATTGGCATGTCATATACGTCAACTTTCGAGGAAGCATAGCCAAATATGTACTTTTTACAGAAATAAATAAATATTGATTATAAGATTACACAAATATAAATATCTAGTTTATAAAAAATTTAGTAATCACAACTTTTCACTGAAATCAGAACTTTCAATAGTTAGATTAATAAAATTCAAAAGATAGAGTTATTGAAGCAACTCTGTCGAAGTTACTTCTGAAATATATCTCTAATCCTGGTCAACGAAACGTATACTTCATCACTTTTAAATATATATAATCTTATGCTCTTTCCGTTACTTCTTATAACAGAAAGTGGAGTTCTCTTTATTGTCACTTGTTAAGAACCTTTTAAAGTAATATAACTCTTTTAAAATGGAGAGTGCTCTAAGAATAAAGTATAAAGTAATGGCTCTATAGGAAAACTAATAATTTCGTAATTAATTATGTAGTACATATATTTTAATATTTTTTTCTTTTTGTTGAATGGCTAGTTATCACCCAATATAATTTACCATTTAAAGTGAATCTTCTTTTTATAATAGCCAAATCTTCAAAGAAAGGGTATGCCGAAATGGAAATTATTTGCCAACCAATCAGGTACCTTGTTGCTTTCAGAATAAATATGAGTTCTTCATCAGGCATTGCCAACGTTTCTTCAAGAAACATCGAATACAATTGAAGGATAATGATGCGAATTTTGATGGCCAATTAGTTACCAAGAAATCCACAGCACAGGGTAAATCAGCTTCCAACAAGAATTTTTCTAAAAAATAATCGGTATGGGGTGAAAGCTTTCCTCAGAAATTTTGATGTTCTGAAGTAAACATTTTATACTACAGCTTGTAATTTTCTTTATTTTCCGTTTTCCTTTCGGTTGAGGTTTAGGTTTGTGAGAAAGGGCTTTGAAACAATAATTGCTAAATAGATAAGAAATAAGTTAAATAAATGAGGGAAAACAGTTAAAAATGTTTGAATGGAAAAGAGAGAAAACTAGAATAAAAGTAGGTAAAGAGAAGTGGTACTGCAAATTTCATTTTTCTTTTAAATTATTTTTTCGTTCTCTTTCCCACCAAACAATCTAAGCTTTGACAATTCCAAATTTCATCAATAAACTGTAAAAGGTCATTCAGTGTGACAGAGAGATTAGATATGCCTGTGGCACTCAAATATCATGATACAAACTTAAAATCTGCCTAGACTAAAAGCAAAAAACTTCAAAGAAAATATCAACTCTGAGGTGAAGAGCTTAATTTCATATTTCAAACAAAGGAAAAATCACTTAAACCTCCAATATAGAGGGTAGGGTTGACTGATAGACAGACTGCTGATAATTGGAGTATCCCGAACAAGTCACTTTAATATGTTCAATCAATGTCACTGTCCACAGGTAAGACATGACACGGTGGAAGACAAATTCATCTGGTCATACACCAAAAGGTTCAAACTAAACTGAAATTGAGCGTGCCAGTTTTTTCAACTTTCCGCTTTATGTCTTCATCATCCACCAAAACTTGTTGAGGCATCATACCTCTCCTATGATCAACTGTTATTTCCCCTCCGTAGAAGCTGCTTTATCTCATCATAAACCTCAGTAGAGGATAATTTGAGCATTAGTAGTACCTAAGCATGTACCTACAAGAAAACAAGAAGACAAATATCAATATTTCAACTTCTAGTATAGAGCAATTCCATATTAAAATATGTCATTAAGTATTTGCAACACAAATGTTTTGAATGCTCCTTGGTAGCACAAGCTTCAAAACCTGCACAAGTCACATTAAACTGAAGACATCCAGACATCAGTTAACTCATGGAACGAATTAGATATAACCAAAAAATGAATTAATGAAAATATGGACTATTATCTCCGTTGTGTCTGCAAAAGAACAAGAAATTAGGCAGCAAAATAAAAATAAATAGCATTCACATGCACAGCAACTTTGTCCATGTGAGGAACTGGAGAGACCTGAGCTTACAGAAGTCAAAGAAATTCAACACAACTATGAATTAGGTTATCATCCTAAGAGATATGATTGATAATCATCTGCTGTTCTAATGGATCTGAGGGAAATAAAAGGAGTAGAATAATACAACTCAGATCAGAAGCAGTAGTGTAGTCTTAGTAATGAGTACACTAATACTGGAATAGCTCTGCCCTGCGATTACAGAAACACTAGAAACTTGACAGCAGCTAGAAAACGTTAAGAGTTTAGTACATCGTTGATACAAAGCACACCATTCAGATCCAACAGTCTGCTTCTCAACAAGGTTAGCAACAGAAACTGAAATGAATTCAGATTTCATAACCATCTGAATACTAAATAGAGCCAGCTCAAATCCCCATTCAACAGTCAAGCTACATTAAGCACTACATTACATTGATACTAGAAATATAAGGAGTTCCTACAATAGATGAACATTCATGTCCACCAATAAGCAGTCCAAATAATTGTTCAAGTTCCGTTATTCATACTCATCTAATAGAAAAAGGGGAAAAAGGGACAAGTGAAGTGCAATGATAAAAGAGTTTTTTCCAGTTATATAGTATATATCTAGCTCAAATCCATGCCATCTCCAACTTGGCTGCAGATAGGACTGACAGCAGAGAAAGATCTCTCAAAAGGAGAAGGGTGGAATTGGGCATCGCCCCGCCTACGTTTAAAACCACAGCTCTCGGTAGGAGAATTCTCCGCCGCATCATGCTTCCTTCGAACACCTCTCACGGCCTGTTCCTCCGCCGGTGTAAGGGGGAAAATTTGACCACTAGCTCGACAAAGGGAGCTATGGTTGTCATACAGAATTCTCTGGTTACAGTTTTTATCACAGATGTGAGTGAGCCCAGTTAGCTTGCAGAGATACATGTTTCCACAAACATGTTCATTTTGACATTTCCAGTCGCATTTGTGACCAGGAATTTGACCATCTCGGCCCATTATACCCGACAGAAAAATAACATTTGCAGGACCTGCAACCATAGATTTGCCATATACCTCCATTCCTTCAGTCAAGACAGCAACTCCTAAGTAATCTTAACACACTCCAACTTCAAGGCCTTTGCCTGAATTCTCTGCATGGCCCACCACAACAACACACATTTCAGTCAAACTCAACAATATTCATCCTCTACCTACAAACATACATAACAACTCACACACTCTACAACCAAAACCTCCCTTTTCCCTTCTACAAAGCCTCACTCAACAATAATATCTCATTCCCCTTCACAAAACGCCACGGATATTCGTTGAACAGCCGTTGACCAACCATATTCAGAAATCATCAAATTAAACATCACAAAAACACAAATCTGGAATCTAATTGGTGAACAGAATCATATACTCAACTGCTCCATCTACCTTTGACAAACACTCCCATGTGACAACAGATCTAAACCATACCCAAGTGGGATTTTCAAAACAACAGACAACGCGACAACCAACACACGCGCTCTGTCAAAAATCAAAAATCCAAACTTCTGCGTCATATTTTCCCTCCCACACATCAAAATCAAAATTGTTTTACAAATACATGCTACGCACTTGAACAACAACAGTAATAATAAAAAAAATGAGAATTTAACTTAGAATCATAACAGGCTGAAAAAGATATAGGGAAGGGAAAATAACTCACGCGTTGTTGAGCTAAGTGAAACACAGGGATAAAGTCTTCGTCGTCCTTCTGAGTACCTTCAAAAAGAAAAAGAGAAAACAACAATAAAGAAAAATGAGTATTCTCTCTCTCTCTCTCTCTCTCTAACTCTCACCGCAGAAGCTATGCTAAGAACGTGAAATTAAACAATGAGATGAGCGGAAGGAGTGGCGTATTTATAGAAACTTGACGCTGAATGCTGATGGTGGTGACTTTACACTTGTGGGGTTGACGCCCCACATAGGACAAAACACACGCAAATCAAAATGCAAACCAAATGAAATCCAAATTTTTCTCAAATGTAATTTCACCCCCACTTTACCTACAATTTTGGATAAACCTACCCGATCCATTCAACGCTCTTTCTTTCTCTCAAAATAAGTTTTAATTTTAATTTAATTAATAATAATGATTAATAACTCCACGTGATCAATGCCTACCCCTCTCTCTCTCTCATCATTGGCTTAGCGTCTTAATTTACTTAACCAAACGGATTAAGAGGAGAGAGAATTCATTGTCACTGACCTTATCCTCGTGAATAGACACTTCACACGTGTAAGCATCACCGTCTTCCCCGGCTCATGTATAGGGCTTTTATGGGCTTTTTGATGGCCCACGTCCATTACCCGAGTCTACCCTAACTATAATTCGGGAAACTATATAGAGGATAAAATATGTTTTATATATATATAATTCACTATTATCTTCTTCTTTTACTTCTTCAAGTTCAAATTATTTAGACAACGCTTAGAAAAACTAAAACAAACCATTTTTGTTTAATAAAATTAATACCGAATTTTGCCAGTTTTAGAGATTCAAAATATATCTTATTTAACCTTTTATCATTATATTTAAAATAATAAAATTAACATTTTGTGAAACTAAATTATATTTTAAGAAAAAATAACACGTTTTAAAATTAATGATGTGCTATAAAATTAGCTTAAATTTACATTCGAATGATAGTATTTTAAATTTAATTCAATCAATTTATTAAGTAGTTTTTCAGTTTAATTGAAATTTTGAATTTTTCAATGCTAAAAAAAAAGTGTATTATTATATATTATTGCTCAAGAATTGTAAGGCCTATTAAAATTATTTCATTCCTTCCTGTCCTAAATTAAAAGGCCGCCCCTTGTGAGTGGGCTTAATGGCTGGCCCAACAGATAAAACCAACCTAAGTCTGTCCTAACTCTCATTTTTCTCTCACTTCAGAGATCCTTGAGCCGCAGCCGTCTCCCACTCAGTTAGGGTTTGGTGTCACCTTGGTCAAGCGAGTCGAACCAGTGTTTCCTCTTCACGTAAGTATCTTTCCCCACAGTGCTTGTTATTTTCTACTATTGTTACTCTGGGTAGCTCATGTCTCTGCTGCCCTTTCCTTTTCCAGCTCCTTAAGTCGTCCCCGAGCTAGCATCGGAGCTGCTGTGCTAAATCAGTTTGGTCTAGGAGTCTTCTGCTAAACCCTTCCAGGTAAGGGAAGCTAGAACCCTCCTAATTGTTTGGGGTAATTGTGTTGTTTGGTGTTGGTTTCGTGATTGATTGAGTTTTGCCTGCTGTTATGGATGTATGATATGGTTGGATCATTGTTTGGGTATGCTAATGTGTCTGCTGCAGGTGAAAATAGTGGCGAACACTGATAAACTCGCCCAAGCGAGCTGGTCTCGCCTAGGCGAGATTAACAGAGGCTCGCCTAAGTTATTTTCCACGAATGGTCGCCCAAGCAACCTACTACGTTTTTGAGCGAGCGAACGTCTCGCTTAGGCGAGGAGAGTCTCGCCTAAGTGAGAACGCGTGCAAGGCCACTGTACTGGAAGTCAAGCTCTCGGCTAGGCGAAGGGAGCTCGCCTGAGTGAGGGTCCTCCTCGCCGTTTTTGCCTGAGCGAGAAGCTGGGCGAGAATGTGGCTGGTCCTGGTGTTTTCTTTGATCTCAAATGTTGACAATATGCTTGTATGGGTATTATCTTTGAGAATATGAATTGAATGGCCTTTGTGAATGTAATGGTGCATGAATGGTGATTCATGAGTTTTAACATGGTGTGAGTATGATATTTGTATGAGATGATTCATGGAATTGAAATGATGAGTTTGGTATGAGTTCGACATGAGACATGAAAGGGTTGGTATCAACGTGGCATGGTAATGATATAAGATGGAGTTTCATATTCATGGTTCGAGAATAATGAGTTGGTATGGTTTAGTTGGGAATACGAAAGAGGTGAATTATGAGAAACTTGTATGTGATGTATATGTATATATGTGTGTATGCATGCTAAATTAGTTTGATTGATTAAGAATGATTGGTCCGTGTAAGTGTGTAATTCCTTGGAGTCCCTAGGTGGGACTTTCATGGTTGCGCTTCAGTGGTCGGGACGTAATCCCATGGCCCCTGTTAGTGGGTGTCTATGGTGGTGCCCCATCTATATGGTCTGGTAAGGATTCAAGGTAAGGTTGCATCCTGACGCTCTAAGGAGTCAGTTAGTCTCACTTAGCGAACTGACTCATGTGGTAAGAGTAGCAGGAGACCTGAAACTCATTAAGAGCTAATCTTGTGTGTGAGGAAAATTGATTCATTGTAACACTTGTAACACTTAGCTCGGGGGTGAGCAAAGGTATCCACCACAAGTGCAAGCATCCGCTGAATCCGACCAGGCTATATGTATCCGAATGAGTCGAGTCGAGTCTTAGTGTATTGATTGAAAGGTCATAACATGCTTGGGTGGTAGATGTATATTGTATATGTATATTGAACTATGAAGGTACATTTGATTGCATGATAAAAATATTGTTGGCTCTAGCTTACCATTTTCTTGTTGGTTGCTTTGTATGTTGTTCTTCTACCTTTGCGATGATCATCAATTTATTGATGGGAGCAAATGCGAGAGGTAACCGTGGTCAATATGGGAGAGACGATTCCGCTGCTTAGTCTTTTTGGACTGGACTTTCTGTCCTTCTTGGACTATCTTTAGGGTTACGATCCATGTACTTGTCTGCTTTTATTATTTCTCTATGATTCTAGTAAACTGTTTAACAGGTTTCCTTTATTTTCTGTGGCATCGCGATGTGCCTTGGTTTGTAAGACGTTATGATTAAACTCTAAGACTCACTGTTATATTATAATTGTGTGACGTTTTTTTTAATTACGCTTATTAATTAAATGGGACGTTCGAAGAATAATTTTTTAAATGAATTAAATTATTTAGATTAAAAGATACTCTCGAGACGGGACAACTGAAAAAATTATTTAAGGATGTTCGATAACTAAAAGATGAATATCACAAACGGGTCTGTAGAGATATTCATTAAAATAAAAATACTGTAATCTTATACATGTACACAAAATCTTAGCTATTCAAAGATGAGCTACGATGGAAAAATTAAAAAATACTTTGAAACTGTATCTATGCAAGAAACACAAAAAATAAAAATATATTTTTTATTTATGATGTTGGTGAAAAGAAAATAATATAAACCTATTTGTTCAATTCAAACGTATCTAGTAAATTGATTGTTTATCTCTCATTAAGAATATTACATGATTGCTCATATTAAGTAGAGTTTATTTATACATAATTAAAATATCTTTTATAATTCTTATATGTTGACATAAAATTTAATAATAAATTAATCTGTAATATACTTAAACTCTTAAATGTTATCTAAATAAGGACTTGTATTTATGTAATAGATGAGTGAATGAAATAAATTAATAACTAAACATTATAGTAATATATGTTTAGTTTGAATTTAATTAGTAATTTTTTATTTGATGTATATATTTTATACGAGGGTACAGATAGTAGAAATAAGATGTGGGTTTTTGGATAGTGGGCTGAAAACAACTTTCATATATTGCATAAGGGATAAGAGGGGTGAGATTAAAAAAAAAGTAGGTGTCCATAGTAAGCTCAAACATTCTATCCCCTAGAAACCTACCTTTTCTTTTTCTCTCTAATGTAATCTTTTTCTGAAGTCTCTTTCCAAATTATGTCTATTTCGAAGATCATTATGTGAAGGGTTGTGAGTGAATTTTTTTATTTTATTTTGAACTTATATTAAGATGTTTGATTATTAGGATCTCAAGCTTAAGCTTTGAAGTAAATTATGAATGAATTCTCAGCATATTCTTGATTTATTTGGTGTTGAGAAATGTTTGTTTGGAAGAAACTATATTCTTCAAAGTTTGCATATTCAGCTTTAAATCAACAATATTATGAAATTTGCGAACAATATTAATTGACAACAATACATAACCACTCAGGTTGACAATAACTTTGAAAGTTTATGGAAGGAAAATAATATTAATTGACAACAACACATAACCACTCAAGTTAACAATAACTTTGAAAGTTTGTGGAAGAAAAATAATATTAATTAACAATTCTAACTTGTTTGTTGAAAGTGTGGTAATAAGTTGCTTCTTTGAACTCTATGAAAAAGCAAATCCTTCTATGAAAATATAAAGTCACTATATCTCTTTCTATCATCGATATCTCCCCTATAATCAGTATGACAAAATCCAAGAAGTTTGAAATTAAAAGAAATAAAATAAAATAATAATAATAATAGTATCTTTTAGATAATAGAGCTTTTAACGACTTTCGAACGAGTATAAGTGGAAGTTTCCATGAATTGACTCACTACTTCAACCACATACAAAATATAGGACCTTGTACATGTTAAGTATCTCAAACTTACTACAAGGCTTTTGAATGGAGTAGGATCCCCCTTTCCTCCATCTTCAAACTTTGATAACTTCATCCCACTTTCCATGGATAATTCACTAGAATATAATTAAACATTTTAAATTCCTTCAAAACCTCTTTTGCATATCTTTCTTGAAAAATGAAAATACATTTGTCCAATTGCTTAACCTTTAGACCCAAATAGTAAGACATGAGCCCTATGTCTGTCATCTCTGTAACATCCCTAGGGAATATTACTTAAAAATAAATATTAAAATAAATAATTTCATTAAATAGTCATCTCGATAAAAATCCCAACGCGGGAAAATTTTATTTCGTTAACATAGCGCGCCAAAACTCATAACAGAATACATAACTGATTACAAGCTATCAAAATTCGTATTTTAAACATGAATTACAATTTATCAAAAACCCTAGCACTACTC
>Ga0214545_1008893_pt1 | contig 15663 bp, 7 predicted proteins | sample CNSS4metaG_FD_160064 | JGI IMG/M metagenome (GOLD analysis project Ga0214545, IMG submission 160064) | Root nodule microbial communities from cowpea collected in UCLA plant growth center, Los Angeles, California, USA - CNSS4 | ecosystem: Host-associated > Plants > Roots > Nodule | place: USA... | reverse complement strand
AAAAAATGGACTGAAATATAATTAAAATAACAAATATATGGACCAAATTGAGATTCAAACAATAACTTGACACGTGTCACCTTACTGACTTGACACGTGGCACAATATTGATGTGACACGTGGCATGTATAATTTTCAAAAAAAAAAATTAAAAATTTAAAAAAAATTTAAAAAAAAATTAAAAAAAAAATTAAAAAAAAAATAAAAAATTCAAAAAAATGTGGAGCTGACACGTGGCACATCTTTAACGCTGTTAACTCTATACTAACGGAATTGGCCTAATTGTTACACATTTTCAAAAATATGGACCTAATTGAGACTAAAAAAAATCTTAGGACCTATTTGAAATTTTCCAACAAAAACATGGACCAAATGAGTATTTTAACCAATAAATTATTAGATAGTTCCACTCTATCATCTAATTTCTCAATGATATATTTTTGTGGTTTGTTATTTTTTTTCCATAAATTCAAAAACTAAAGTACGTATCAAATTTTAACAAGTTAAAATTATAAACATTAATAGTGCTAGATTACTTGATAACTAGTTCTCGTTCTGTATTGGATCCAATTTATTGTTTTCTGAATTTTAATATTTTTTTTCTTATACTTATTTTATGTTCTAATCCGCAACATTACATTCGAGTAATGAACTTTCAAATTAGCAATCCGAAAAGTAAAAAGGGAAAAAAGATAAGAGAATTTTACACCCTGTAAATTAGCATCTACTTGACAATTTTATTTTAAAAATATAAGATATATTAATAATTTAATTTAGAAAATATATAATTATAATATAATTAGCTGTGGAACGATTTTTTATTTATCATGTGAAGATATCATCCTAGAAAAATAGCATTCTAAATTGATGTCAAAGAAATTATTGAAACTAAGAAAACATATGCACTTCCATACATACGTATTTATATTTTTATTTTTATCAAATAATATAATTTCAAAAAGAAATATTGTAGGAAAAATATTAAAAAAATATTAAAACAAAATAATTTAAAAAATACAAACAACTTTGTAAGAATAATGTTAAAAGAAACATGTTATAGTTATTTTAAAAAAATATACTAAATTTTTCATTAAATAAATAGACTATATTTTATTTATTAAAAGATAAAATCATACAATCAAAAGATTAGACTAAAAGAAATTATCTAATAGTATATCATTATGTAAATTACAACTCACTAGCCTTTTATTGTGTTAGCTCCACCACTTCACAAGTGAAGTGGATCCAATCTTTCTAACTAAACTCCAAGTTCCCTATTCTACCCTTATGCTCCTATGTCATAATTTCAGTGTGTTGTGCTCCTTTTTCATGAGTCTAAATTTTTTATTGATTTTTCTTGTATTATTCTCTGCTATATCTCAAATATATTGGTACTTTAATTTTTTTAATATATTATAAAACATTGAAATAAGTGTTCATTAGTATATTTTAAAAGTATAATAGAGAAACAAAACAGAAAAATCAGTACAGAATCTAAATTCCTATCTCATACTCCTACTTTGCATGCACACAGGAACAAACTTTGCTCATCATCACAAGCTTCCATCCATGGCTCTTCAAGTTCCACCATACCATCAACTTATTATGCTCTAACTCTAAGCAAACCTTTTTCTCTACTTTCTTTTCTGACATTTGAGACAAAGTGCAAACAATTTAAAGGATAGTTAAAAATATCTTATCAGCACTTTATAAGTCAGTAGAAACCTTATTTATAATTAGTTTTGTAAACATTCCTTAATAATTATCAGTATATTTCATCATTGGATGCAGTGAAGCGAACCCTTAATTATTGTTCAACACTTATTACAGACAAAAGTTAATATCATGTATAGTTACTACGTATTAGGCGTAGTTTACAACTCAAGCTGGTACAGTTTTCTGTATTTAACATTCAGCTAGAATCTAACCAAGAAGTATTAGAAAAAAAAAAAAATAATGCTTCTGTGGTGATTCACGAAGCATTACTAGAAGGTGCAGCCGCAAAAGAGGTAAAAAGAAGAGAGCATGAAGAGCAACATAAGAGTCTCAAACGCAAAAACAATCTTAAAAATGACGCAGTCCATGAAGGAGAGTGGCAAATAAAGGTTCTTGAACTTGAATGCAGACCTCAGAAGCTTCATCTTCCTCATTGATTCCTTTCTGAGCCTCTTGAAGGACCATCTCTTCATCATGCTCCCCATCTTCTGCATATACTATAATTAATCAATGAATTGGTTATGTTGAAGATGAAAGAAAAGTGAGTAGTTAAAGGCTTCCAATGGGGAATCAGTATCTTCTTACCATCAACTTCATTTTAGCTTTTGTATTCAATGAACTCTCACCAAAAGATGCCTTGCAAATAAAACCCCAAGATTACGTTCAAATTCAACAAACAACTAATCACCATTACACTTTACTATGGAATAATTAGTAGATAACTATTATTTTTTAAACAAGATAAAATATCTTTTTAATTTTGACGTGAAAATATTTTTTTTTCCTAAATTTTGATATATTTTTATCTTTAAACTTTAAGATTTAATATATATATATATATATATATATATATATATATATATATAGTCTTACCAATTCAATTATATTATATTGTTTTGACGTGTTAAACGATATTTTAAACAAACATTTAAATTATTTATACTTTTTGATATTTTTTCGTTTAAATGACAACCTATAATGTGTTTAACTGGTAAAAGATAAATTAAACGCATAAAGATATTATATTCATTTATTTTTAGAATTTAAATATCAAAAAGAATAAATTTTAATTTTAACTCAAAATTTAAGAAATAGAGACATATTTAATCATAAAAATAGCACATTCATTTTATTACCAAAAACTTTTATGTCATTTTATATAGTTATCAAATCAAAATTTTGTTAAGATTATTACACTAAATTATTTCAATAGTTAAATTCAATCACAAAAAGAACTTATTTATTGTTAAACAAAAAATGGTTAACTTATTGAAATACAACTTTCATCTTAACTTCTACCGAAAGCTTAGACATACAACTTTAACATATTCTGTTCAAATTTCGAAAAGTCTTGGGATGTTGGTTTTGATTACCTAATGCAACATACAATTTTTCTTAATAAAGAATATTGACTTTTTCAATATTCTTTCAATTATCTTTTTTACACCTTTTCAAATTTTCCACTGTTAAAAAGTGTGATCTTTGTTAAATTAGTATATTAGTCCATTCTTTGTTATTGGAATACGTTAAAATCTTGTGTATGGAATTACTATATTTCATGCATGGAATCTACCGAAAGCTCAAACATATACAACGTTATATATATTCCATTTTATATTGCAAAAATTCTAAGGATATCACTTTAGTACGAGTGGTTCATTACCCAGCACAGCACCGAAAAACGTTCAAGAATAAAGTATGTTTGTGTTTTAGAAAGAGAAAAATTAGAAATGATTAATAAATAGATTTTTTGAAAAGAGTTTCTATTTTTTTTTTCAGTAAGTATTCTATTTGAAAACTTAAATTCTGCGACATTGTTAGTATTAGGTCTACATAGAGAATTTTATTAAAGAGAACAAACACCAAATAAGATCTGAGTCCAACCACATAAGGTATGACATCATTTTCAACTTAAAATTTCAAGACCACATAATATATCTGAATCTTTATCTTTATATACTGTTCTACTTTCTCATTTCTAATCAATATATATAACTTAAACTCACACTTAAATTTCTAAGATACTAAATATAAACCCATAGATCTGAACCTTGAGTTACCAAAACTAACTCCTTCTATTACTAAGGAGAAGAGGGTAAATTACTACTATCAGTTTGAAGAACAACGTAACCTTCATTTACAGTGACATCCCATTTTTTTCAAGATTTGTCAAGATAATAAATGAACGTTGCAATTCATCATTACACATATTAATTTTGGAAAAAAAATCATATGATATTCTATAATTTTAAGCCATTCTTATTTAATTGTCAATATTATTCAACAATCTGGATTGAAAGTTATGCTTTTAGAAAGTGTTAAATAATCAACATCATAAAAACTATTTTACACTCAAACGGTGTCAAATAATTTCTTTTCTTTATTTAAATATTAGAAAGCAGGAGAACAAATAAGAAAAATTATCATTAAATTAATAATATAAAAGTCATTGAAGTCGAGTTTTTTTTTCTTTTTTGTATAAACATTCAGATTTGAGATTTTTAGATGATAAAATTGTAATTGAAAAGAGATATATAGTAAAAATAAAAAGCTAATTCTCTAAGTTTTAAGTTTCTTGTATATTGAAATATTTTTAATTGAATGTTTACAAAAATATTGGGTTTTTCTGAATATTTATAATTGTTATATCTTTTAATTAAGTTTTTATTATTTATATAAAAAAATAAAAAATAATTTAATAAAGTTTTAAAATTTAAATATTTTTAATTGAGTTTTTAATAAAAAAAACTGTTCTGTCTTAAATGTTTAAAATATTTATATTTTCTAATTGAATTGCTGACATCAATTAAAATTATGTGACCGTTTAATTTTATAGTCTTCAAAGTATTATAAACTTGGATAAAAAAGAATAAAAAAGTGAAGTATTTATCCTAATTAGCTTTATAAAAAAATATCATCTTATTTTTGTTATCTAAGTCTAGGGTGTTTGGCTTGAAAACTCAAAGTGTTATATTATTTAATTGATGAGAAAAACTTATTTAAAAATATTAAAATTTTAAATAGAATATAAATTCTTAATAAACATTCAATTAAAAGTGTTGAAATTTATAAAAAAAAAAATATTTATGGAAAAAAAAACATACTCATTAAAGCAAGAAATCACAAAAACAGAAGAGGATGTTGTTGATGAGTATAAATGTTATTTATGAGTATTCGTGATTCTTCATCAATTGGAAAATCTCCTCAGAAAATAAAGAATAGAATTAGGCACTTCTCCATTTTCGTGTTCCATGTTCTAAACACAAGCCAGTCAAGTCAATGGTTTATTGCTTCTCCTTTCTGTCACTATGTTCAGTTTTGCAGTCACTTTCTATGGGCAAAGGCAAAGGGTGCAAAACTTCACCTTTCTGCAACCCAAATAAAAAATTGAGTCAATTCCAATTCCCAAAGCTTTTTTCAACATTTGTTTTCAGATGAAACACCAACATAGTGAAATATTCCACGAAAACCAGACATCTCGTAAACTCCGATGAAGAGGAACACACACATGTTCATCATGTCCCATTCTCCTCCAATGGATCCCAAAATTTGGAGCAAATTGCCACCTGAAATCCTTGAATACATCCTCTCCTTTCTTCCTCTCAAAACCTTCTTGAATCTCAGATCCACTTGCAAAGGTTTCTGGTCTCTCGTATTCTCTCCCTCCTTCATTTCCAAACACTCTTTTCCCTCTTCTTCTTCTTCATCTTCTTCTTCGTCTTCTTCACCCTTCTCTTCCTTTCTCTTACTCTCACACCCTCAATTCCACCGCCACTTCCCTCTCTACGATTGCACACTCGGCACGTGGCGCAACATCTCTCTCTCACTCTCCGATTCTTCACTGCAATGTTTCCCTTCCCTCACCACTCTCGTCTCCTCTGGTGGTCTCTTCTGCCTCTCCGATTCGCTATCGTGCTCCTTGATAGTGTGCAACCTTCTGGCCAAGTCTTCTAGAAAGATTCAGTACCCAAGTTTCTCTCTTCACTTGGAGCATCTCACTTTCGTCACAACCCCAACAGGGTACACCATATTTGTTCTCTGCTCTGAGGCCGCTACAAACTCCGCCTTTGTTTATGACTCAAAAGTTCGAACTTGGAAACGGTTCGACGGTTTTGGACCGGTTCTCGGCGACAATCACCACCAAAAAGGTGTTTTTTTCAAAGGGGGTTTGTATTTTGCAACCGCGGAACCGTTTTGTGTGGTGATATTTGATTTGGGGAGTGGAAGGTGGGAAAAACCCGTTGTGGGGTTACCGAGTCAGCTCACATTCGTTCGATTGGTGAGTGACGGAGCGGGGAAATTGTATTTGGTTGGTGGGGTTGGGAACAACGGAATCTCGAGGAGCATAAAGTTGTGGGAATTGGGTGGAGATGGGAATTGGGTGGAAGTGCAGAGTTTGCCTGATCTTATGTGCAAGAAGTTTGTGTCTGTGTGTTACCATAACTATGAGCATGTTTATTGCTTCTGGCATGAGGGAATGATCTGCATTTGCTGCTACACTTGGCCAGAGATCTTGTATTACTTGGTTTCAAGGAGGACTTGGCATTGGCTTCCCAGGTGCCCCTCTTTGCCTCTCAAATGTAGCTGTGGTTTCAAGTGGTTTTCTTTTGTTCCAAATCTCTATGCTTCAGTCTGATAGATAAAGTGGTGCTGCTGTTCTTGTTTTACTTTTTGGATTGCTGTGTATCTGTTTGTTTTGTATATTTTATCATAAGTTTTTGAATTTTGGGTTATGTTATGTTTGCCATTTTCTGAGGGTTTTGTTGTTACATTTGTATCATGTACTGCTTTTAGTCACAGAAATGGGTTTGCTGATAATTTTCTACCATTGTTGAGGTGTGTATACTGCTAGTGGAAGAAGAACTAGACCTTGTTCTTTCTGCTAAAATCCAACTTAATTGAAAATCCTATGTCATCAATTTGGAGACAACTTTTCATCATAATTAGGATCAACAACTCCACCGAAATTTGTGAAATGTGAGATAACGTAACTGCACAAACATACAATTCGAACAAGTAGTCTTCTCTTTATCTGATACTTTCTTGCTGTAAAATATGGAGTTATCAGAGCTACAGAAAACATTTGAAAGTTCATAATAATGTATAATTTAACTGTAAAAAAGAAAAGAAAAAAGCTTTGATTTTGGGGAAGATTAAAAAACTGATCTTTGTTAATTGGAATCGGTTTTGTCCGTACCGACAGAAGGGTGATCTGCATAATCAATCTGCAGAGATAAGTTCAATTGGATGAGTTGTTGACGACTATGTTTTTGTATTGTTTTCGTTGTGTGGAATAGAAAGATACAACAACCAAAACCAATAAACTACGTCATGTGTTTTGTTGCTGAAATCTATCATATACTTCTAGAGCGTCTCAATTTTTATAATTAATTGAAAGCTACCCACAAATTTATTATTACAATTTTTCCTTTCATATTTATCTTAAATTTCTCCATTTGTTTAGTTAAATGTTTGTCGGGTTTAGTAAATAAAATATAAATAAATCCAATATGAGATATTTTTAGGTTGCTTAGTAAAAAAAAAAATACTTATTATATATATATATATATATATATATATATATATATATATATAAAACATGATATAAGTATTTGTTTATTTTCTCCTTTTGTTAAAGATTTTATTTATAAGTGATTTATTATTCATTCAATTGTTGTATAATAAAGACATTCACATGTGTTTTTCTTCTATATTTTGGTCACGACATAGACTTATTTCATCTTTTAGGTGATCTATTTTATGAAGCCTTAGTTGTCATGCAAAAACATGTTTGAATTTTATGGCTAATGGTCAAATATATATCTAAGCATTTCTAAATTCGAGTTGAAACAAGTGTTGTTTAAGATACTCTTGAGGATAGGGAGATTTGAATACCTATTTAATTATTGAACACAACCTCTCACCTTCAAGTAATAAATGATCTTGAGGCTTAAAATATTTATGAGAATAAGGAGATTACGATATACCTCATAGTACAAATATAAATGAAAATATTTGACTTTTACCGTTCAATAAAATAATTCCCATTCAAGCTATCGATAATATTTATTTTTGTTTAATCTCTATCATTTGTTTGCATTTGTTAAGTGGTAACATGTTTATTAAGTGATGCATTAATTATTAAATATGATTAAATCATATATTGTTTCTTGCTTTTGTTCTCCAATAACTTTTACTTTACATATCGCTTTTAGTACTCTAATTTTTTTCCATTTTTTTATTTCTCATAAATTTTTTTACTTTTGTTCAGTTGTTCCATAGTTTGTTGACATATTTTAAATAATGCTTTGTATGTTAATGGACATCTGATACATGTTATTATCGTACTTTAAAAAAAATAATCATATTTATCCAATGAAGTATTATTAGTTTTTTTTTTCTTTTTGGTGAATTTGTATACTATATCTGTATTAGTAATCTTTCCAGGCTTTTAATAAAAAAATAGAAGCTTGAGAACTTAAGAAGAAAGAAGTCACTTGTAGGATGTTTTGCTTATTCAATTGAACACGTAAAACAGAGAACTCCAACTTTTGGATTGCAAATATGTTGATGTGATTGAGCAAAAATCCTCAAAAACTTCAAACTTACCTTGTCATTTTTACCAAAAGAGACATCAAATTTAATGAGAGAAATCAATTTTTACACATATGACACATAGAATTTTTTTCTAAGAGGAAAATGCCTTCTTCTTTTTTTTCATTTTTGGAGTTCTTGTAGATGGCATGGAGAGCATTAAATGAACTTTCAACTTCAAGCTTTACATTTTTTATTCATTTTTTGTGTGTTTCAAATGTCTTGGAGTAGCTAGTCTCCTATTCATTGTGGTTAAATATAACAAACCGTGATTTTATGTTGTTTTTTTTTTTTTTTAATTACAATAGATAATTCTTTTTATGATCTTATATTACCTGTTTTTTCTTCATGGTCCCATGACTTGATTGTTTATATTTGTTTTAAGTTTCATTGCATTGAAAAATAATTTGAACAACTTAAGGATTTCCTGTGAGATATAAGATTTGGTGCTTGGTTATTCTTATATCAATAGCTCTTCATGTAAAAGATTAGCGTTTTATTTTAAGTTTTAGACTTTTACCATGAGGGATTCTAATCCAAGTAAACTAATAATATAAATAATAGAGTTATAATAAAAAATGTATTGAAATTCAACTGCTATTGAGCTGAATTTATAAAGTTCAATCTTAAATATGCATATAATTATTGACTTAGTTAAGTTTTATATTAATTACAGATTAATTGAACTGCTCCGTTGTATGTACTTCGATATAGATAGAAAATCAAAAAGCTAAGTTTAGATTGCTTTCTTTAAGTAAACATTCAAACTAATTACACTATAACATCTTGCTGATATAAGTCAACTTAAATTTTAGAACATGTTAACATGTATCTTTGACTTTGAATATATTTGAAGAAAAATATTAGATCTAATGAGCGTATCCCTGAAAATTACGTTGAAATATTCTTTTACAATAAATAAAATTTATATATAATCTTATATAATAATATCTAAAATATTTATTATTTAAAGTTTAAATCAGACCAACATTTATCATGTTTAAAAGAGAGAAACAAATTGATTTATCATTGACAAGTTCAAAGATGGTACTGTGCAGTGTTGACTACCCAGCGTTGAATTCTTGGTTTAGATTTTGCCACTGTAACCTACACATTTTATCTAGTGAATATAATATTTCAGTACGCTTTTATTATTGTTTTTTTTTATACATTGGTTTTATTTTATTTCACTTATCTACCTTTCCAGTACACTTTTGCGAAAACTTTACTATCTGAATTGTTAAAACTAGTCATTTGACGTCCTAGGTGAATATCATAAATATACACATTGGATATCAATAATATAAGTTACAAATGAGATTTAGGAGTAAAATACAAATTAATGTAAAAGAAATAAAATTGAAGGCTAAAGCAAAATTCTTATGATGAACAACTCTTTCTTTAAAAAAAAGTAACTACTATTTGAACTTCTTTAAAAAATATTTGTTTAAAAGACGTTCTTCTGTTCCCTCTACGTAATTCTCCCTAAAATAAAACTTGATGAATACTATTTGAGCTTCTGTAATTGTACAATATAATGGAGTTGCTTAACTCACTTTTGATAGGTCCTATTATTAAATGACTTAAAAGCTTAAACATAGTTCTCTCCTTAAGAACTTGAATAGGGTCTACAATTGTTTCAACTTTCAAGAACAATTGAAGAATGGATAGTTCATAAGATATAATCACATTAATTTCTTCAATAATGAAAATACTTTAAGAATTCCATATGCAATTCTCACGAAAAATAAATGCTCGAGGCATGGTTTTTCAAACCAAGTTTTGTATTTCTTGAATTAATATAACTATAAAAAGTTCAACCTCTTTCCTAAATAATCTATGATTATTATCAAGAATTTGACTTCTCACTTTTTCAAGAATTCATTATCGAAGTGGTAAAAAAGTCTTAATACAACATTCTTAATTCTATTATATTAGTTTTATTTAATTTCCATTAATGAATTAGATAATTAATTTTAGAAATCTTTTACTCTTTTTTTGCTTCTTTTTTAAATTTATAATCAATACTAAATACCAAACTAATTAATTTATTCTTGTTAATTTGGAGTGTTTATAAGGCTTGACACTTAGGTGATGGGCATAGTCATATGAAAGGTTAATCATGTGATCTTGAATCTTGACCTAGATGAGGCCTAAATGCAAACCTTATTTCCTATGCTTCTGTTAGTTTTTAACAAAAAAAAAATTATTCATACACAGGTACCCATATTTTTACAAAACTAGAAGACAAGACGAATCGTCTAGTACTCTACTCCAAAGTATAAGAGTCTTCTTTTTTACTTGTTCTTCAACCCTTCTAGCTATGAATGTGGTGGTTGGATTCCAGTGCTTTAAATGTCTTGGAAGAGGGCACTGTTCTTCATAGTGTCCCAACAAAAAAAAATAATAATAATGATTTCAAAGGACTAAGATTGAAAAAGGCAGGATGAAGTTCATTCTTCACCTATATATAAAAAAGTTCTAGAATCTGGGAAGGAAATTCTCCCTTGTGAAAGAGATTTATTAGTGGTAAGAAGGCTTCTTGAAAGCAAATCTTTTGAACTTGGACCACAAGGAGAGAACCTATTCCACACTAGATGTAAAATTTTTTAAAACACTTCTTTAATTGGATACAGACTCTTCCTACAACACTCGTAATTCTAGGTTGGTAGACAAGGTAGACTTAACTCCTATGCCCCATCTGAAATCTTATAAAGTCCAGTCGATTAAAGACGATGATGGGATAATAATTAACCAACCAACAAATATGCATATCCATCTATAATAAGACGAATTGCTAACATTTTTGCATTTTTCATGAAGAGTCGTGCATCCTTATAAAGAGTGAGAAGTAATATCCCATTCAAACTACTCTCATGGTCATGCTTTGAGCGCGTGTAGCATATTCCTCGATGGAGCTCAACTAGAACATATTTTACTTGATCATCACCTAGACATTTTAGTAGGAGAGAATAGATTCTCGTCCGAAGAGTTGTTTATTGAACATCACATAATATGAGGTTTGTCATCATATCTTTCTGGCATCTTGTCACACACGGGAAAGTATGTCATTAGGACATCAATGAATGATTACTCAAGTTTATTTGTAGCAAATTATCATGATCCCAACTCAATGCTCTAAAAGTTTCTTGTATTAGGGTATGATGTTATCTTACCATATGGATGCTAGCAAGTTTTAGGAGGATGTGACTCAATTATTCTGCTCTTTTGCATACAATCTATCAAAGTGATCAACCATATTTTTGGCAACGTAATAGTAATTTTGTAAAAGCGATTATTTGGCTTCGCACTTGTCGTTCATCTATTTGGTTTGGAGTTTCTTTGGCATTTTAATGCTTGACTCCCACCTCATGGGCGAGAGTCAAACGAGTTGTGATTGTTACATCGAACTACAACCGTGGCTTAAGAATGAACTCCTCGTGTCCTTCGACTAGCAAGATTATGTCGACACTTTCAAAGCTTTGACGTTGTAGATTGACAACGCAATCAAGCTAGCATTGTAGAAACCTAAATTAGCAAGAAGGATGACAACATGGTATGTTGAATTGTCAAAATTTAGATTATTCTTTGGAACTCAATGTCCTATGAAGGCACGGTTTCCTTTGATTTCCCTGTCGAGCTACTCAAACTCAATGACCAACATGAATGGTGGTCTTTAAGCGTTGGTGACTCTAACAAAAAAGTAGTGAAGCCAATGTGGTACTCAAATCCTTGAGCAAGTCTTACAGTTCGACTTCCAAATGTCAAACAATTAGATTGACTATGAAACACTCGTTCCCAATCTAAGACTAGCCCACAAAGAGGGAGTCAAATTTTTAAAATGCCAAAGAGACTCCCCAATGATCACTAGCACAAGATCAACAAATACCAAACCAAAGGGGCACTTCTACAAAAATATTATCACTTAAATAAATTCAGCATTGCTCAAGTCCTAAGAGAGAAAAATGATTGAATCAATGTCCTTTCAAAACTTGCAACTATTGAAAAAGTTGGACAACATCAGACCCTCGTACACAAAACTCTCATAACATCAAATTTGGATCACAATAATGTGTTGGTAATCACACATGGATGACACCTATCATTCAGTTTCCACTTAACAACGTACTTCCTAGAGAGCCACAAGAGACTAGAAAGATACAACAACAAAACTCATATTATACAATGTTCAACAAAGAGCTATTTAGATGAGGATCTCTTCTCCCCTACTACAATTTCAATGATGAAGACAAATACATTCTAGTCGAGCCCCATCAAAGAATATGTGGTATGTATGTGCTCAAAGCATGACCTCTCTATACACTTCCTCCGGAAGAGTTACATATCATAGTTATCACTTGGAAAATGGAATATTTTCAGCCTATTCCCCTCGCCTAAGGGACAAATCAAATTCTTAATAGTAGTCATTGACTATTTTACTAAATAGATGATGGTTAAACCTTTGGAAAACATAAAGGCTGAGCAAATACAAAAATTCTATTGGAAGAACATCACTTGTCAACATGACGCTCATCCAATCAATTGTCACAAGCAACGGTCATCCATTCATAAATAAAGGTTTAGAGCAGTTCCTGCAAACAACTAGGGATAAAGTAATGCGTTTGATCAACTGAACACCCACAAACAAATGGTCAAACAAAGATGGCTGACATCAATAAGAACACACTTTAAGAAAGTCTGTGTATAATTTGCCCACCTTAGTCTAAATGCGTAACTGATTGGGTAAATAAACCTAATGAAGCTCTTGCTGAAAAATAAGTGTGCATGACTTTATTTTATAATTGATACTATAATGGTATCAAATTATTTCCGTACAAGCTTTAAGCTGTTTCCATAGTATCCATATACCCTTAAACAAGTGTTTGTTTCATAAGATAAGTCAATAAATTCTAAATAATTTTTTCCAAACATGCTATCTTATTCTCCTAAACATCAGTATCATGATTCTGAGTACATAGCAAGTGATTGTGAGCATGATACATACCTGAGGTCTCACAATACCGTTGAGCACCCAATATTTGAAGCAGATGATAAGGTATTAAAATAGCCTAATGTCGCAATTTATTAAGGACAATATGCTTACACAACTTCAATCTGCACAGACCGCTTCAGGAAATTTGCTATTGTTTAAAATGGTGCCTGAACTACGAACACAGTGGATTTCTCACCAAAATAGTCCACAGGATCAGGGTTAAAGGATGTCATTCGTGTGACATTTATGTCAATGGGAGATGCTGATTGAGCTCAGATCCTTGATTTGTGGTAAATTTGAATTATAGGCCATTACATTTATCTTCAAAAGAATTCAAACATAATCTATATCCAGGGATGTCATTGGCATTTAGCAAACAAAGGATGCCCTTCAAATATATACAGTTAAGTGTGTGTGAATTAAGCAACATACGTAGTGTCAACATCCTCAAGACAAAATTCACAAACTTCGGACAATAACCAGAAGTTCAGGATAAATAAAAGCTTTTTTTTCAGACAACTAGTTATAAATCAGATGCCATAAAAAAATTAGATGCATTCCCAGTGACAATACCTTTCTAATCTCATACTGTCCAATGAATCACTTGAAGATAATGAGATAAAAAAAAATACATCAACAATCTATACCAATTTCCTCCACTTTCTTCCTTTCATTCAACTTAATCGAAGGAAGCTGCGAGATATAACTTAATAAATTACCTCGATTTATGAATCCATTATGGTTTGAGCAAGAGTGAGAAACCAAACTTGGGATTCTTGTCCAAATCCTTTGTTTCAAAAGCGCCCGAGATTGTCAAGAATGATTTGCGTGTTAGCTCATGCTGCAATAAAGCCGCAAGGTTGCCGTGGTTGTTCAGCTTTGCCTTCAAAACTGTCTGAGAATCAACGACATACGAACATCCAACTGTTAAGGTGTTCTCATTCGTAGAAAACCTTCTGCTAATCTCTCCAACAACAGCTCCTCCATTCAATCTTTCTAGCTGGTGTAAATATGACACCTTCATGGAATCTCCCTTATCACCTCTGCAAAAATGAAAAGTGTACCTATGTACCAAAACATAAATTTGCCAACATTGAGACTAATTTATGCCCTTTATTTGTAGGGTTTATCTACACAATCAATGCAGGTAATACTTATTCGATAACTCTTCCAGGGTCAACAATGTTATAAAACTGGATGTGATTTGACAGTAAATGAACAAATCTTTATAGAAGAGGCCTAGCTCCAAATCCTGCAGCAACGTGGGTATAATATCAAGAACTGAAACTATACAAGTAATAGTCAATATCCTGGATATTCAAGATACTCGGGACTCTCCCAAGCCACAAAACTAACTCTCCAATTGTCTAGTCACTCCTCTCAACACCACTTCCTATATATGTATATAGGCAACATGCCGTATTTATCTAATTACTCCAACTCAACTAACTCTAATTACTCTACTAACTAATATAACTAGCTATAGGCGTTACCTATCACAATGTCTTAAAACACCTACACAAAAAAGAAAAATTCTGGTAATACACTCTCTAACACATTTTTATTATTGGTTCAAATTTATTAGAGTTAAGTAATTGAGTAAGTCTCACTTCAATTTAATGTGCCTTCGCTCATTATTTTGTAGTTACCACTAAACTTCAACCTGTAATAGGTTCAACAGAACAAAAGTTTCAGAAAATGTGTTGCTAACACTATCCTCCCTGGAAAAAATAAAAATGAAAATTGTTATAGAAAGAACATTCCAATTTCATTTTACAGACAAATAAATATTCCATCCATAAATACTTGGCTTTGCAAATACGCGTTCAAAGTACTGATTTAACATTGACAATTAAAAAACACCTCAATTACTTACAAAATTACTGAAGCACTGGAACTTGGCATTTTAAAGCACAGACCAGCATTGTATTTTGTAAATTTGGCAAGACTTGTTGAATAGCTCGTTTCTGCTCCAAAGGCAATGCTAGGAGTGCCCATCGTCCCAGAAAAATCAATTGCAGGGGAGCGGGTTAAACCAACACCAAGAGTAAAAGCCACATGATCATGAAGATACTGAACCTCAAACTACATCAAAAGCATAGAATCATTACAAGTCCACGATAACAGACTTCAATCCAAAAGTCCAATCTCAGTACCTTTCCAGAATTGTAATCAGGCAAACGAATCGAAGCAATTGTTTTCGCTGACGGCACAACATCAGAGATAGTGAATGTAGTCAGCACCTAAAGCAAAAAAAAAAAAAAAAAAAAATAAAAAAAAAAAAAAAAAAAAAAAAAAAAGAAAAAATTAAAAAAGGAAAAAAAAAAAAAATAAAAAAAAAAAGTTAATTTTATTTTAAT
>Ga0214545_1008891_pt1 | contig 15671 bp, 12 predicted proteins | sample CNSS4metaG_FD_160064 | JGI IMG/M metagenome (GOLD analysis project Ga0214545, IMG submission 160064) | Root nodule microbial communities from cowpea collected in UCLA plant growth center, Los Angeles, California, USA - CNSS4 | ecosystem: Host-associated > Plants > Roots > Nodule | place: USA... | reverse complement strand
TCCAAATATGATTTTTTTTTTTTTTTGGAAAATAATACAGAACAGATGGAGTGTGAATTTAACAAAAAGACCTGTGAGAAATAACAAAGCCCAACGACATTTTCATACTCCACTCCTTAACTATTTGGGCCTATGTTTATGGCCTGCTTTTTTAGATTACTTATTCTGAAACAGAATTTCTGGAATATATAAGATTTTTATAATAGAATTTTCAAAATAAGTTTTCTAAAAATGTATTTTGGAACAAGTTTTATGTAATAAAATTTTTGGAAATTTTTTCAGGAATTTATTAAATGTTTTCTGGAATGAAATTTTTAAAATATATTTTTCTTTAAATACATGAAATGTCTTTTGAAACATGATTTCCAGAACAAGATTTATGGAATAATCTTTCCATAAAATATATCATACTTTATATAACATGTTTCCAATCAAACTCACCGTTTCTCTCCCCTATTCTTCTTTTCTCTATTATTTTTTTTATGTGTAGCATTAGATGCGATAATTTTATATAATGTAACTATTTTTTACATAAGATAGTTATATTTAATATATATTTGCTACTTTTTTTCCAAAACATTTTTAATGCACAATAAAAGTGACAACAATAGTATTATTAAAAAACATTTTTCAATCCATAATAAAATTGGCAATCAGAATATAATTGAAAAAAATAACCGTTATCTTGAAAGTTTAAAAATGATAAAAAGGATTTTTTTTTTCTCGAAAAAATTACTATTACATGAGAATAGTAATTAATTTATAACCAACTAGAATGTAATCCCATATAAGCTTATATAATAACCTTCCTTAACATTAGAAAGGAAAAAAAACAAAAACTCACTTTAAGTTATATTCTCTTATACATTTTTGCTAACTTGATTATTTAAGTCCCTTTCATAAGTGGACATTCCTTAAATTTATGATTATTTAGTTTAGCAAACAATTTGACTCATTATCAAAAAATTTGAAAGATTGATGTTGACCAACGGAGAATTTGTTCATGAGAAAATCTGAATGAATTCTATTATATATATATATTAATAAATTTAGATAAAAATGTAAGTTCTGTCAATCCAATTATTAAATAATAATTTTATATAATCATGATTATTTGTGTCAATTTTTTTTGAAATTAAACAAAAATAACATAGTCTAATACATATTTTACTATAATTTGAAAAAAACATATGATACATTATTTTTATTTGCATAAACAATATATCAAATAATTCAAAAATTAATATAAAATTGTAAATATAATATATATGATTAGAACTTTCGATTCAATAGCTAATTTAGAAATTCAAATAATTCAATGAAAAGATATTAAAATGAGATAACATGAAACTTCAATGTATTTAATTTAATTTTATTTCTTCTCTTTCTGTTTATATTACATTAAACATTCGTTTAAGTCCGTAATCAATTACGTTTGCATTCTGTTTAAATTCATATTTGAAAAAAAAGAAAAATTCCCAGATCAATAATTTTGTAATTTTATTTTTAAAAAAAATAATGTAAATTTGTTTGCCTTTATACTCTGTTACATTAATATATATATATATATATATATATATATATATATATATATATATATAATATTATTAATTTGAGACAACTTTGCTTATTCTACCTTATCTCTTAGTGTGATAGTTGAGATATACAACCACAAGAAAAGAAAAACCACAAATGAGAAATAATATATAAATATATGAAGTTATGTAAAAATATTAATGATTATTCTTTTAGCTATGCTCTAACTCTCTATAAGAAAAAAGGTGGTTCCACTTAAAAATGAAGTTCAGTCACTATCCGTAGAAAGTAAGGTCAAAAGATGCATTCTACTTTTTTCCAATATGATAAAGAAAAGAAAGTTTCCTTCTATTTTTAATGTGTACTATTTCTCAATGTTTCACAAATTTTAAGCATCAACAATGTACGATAATATTATCAATTTTACTATCTCTTATTACCAGACATTTTGTAACAAAATAGCACTTTTTTTTTTTACATTTTTTTATTTTATCCAAAGTTATATTATTATAAGGTACATTTCGTAGCAAATAGTTTCTATTTTAAAAACTTGTCATATTATGAGACATTTCGTAACAACCATAGATGATTGTAGGGTTTGATGGAAGCTGAGTAGACTTTAAAACTACTTAAGGAATATTTAAATTAAATTAAAATTAAAATTGTCGGTGGTAAATCAAAAATATGATAGGTATAACAGAGAACACTCACATGATTGGGAAAGATTCTTTTGTAGATATTTTATTACAATTTGATTATAAGTTCACACAAACGTCAAATGAATAAATTATCTACATCATATTTTTGAAAATTTTTGTTTCAATAGTATGTAATAAGATTAAGCAATGTTTCGAATTATAATATTATAGATAGAAAAATGTGATTTAGAAAAAAAAATTCCTTAGACTCTTTGATGATAATTAATTATTAACAAAATTGATAAAAATGTTGTATCACATATTACTACAAACATAAAATATTGATCTTAAGGAAAATACTCTATGTCTATCTTAATTTTACAAATTCAACTTATATGATAAGATTTATATTCATTCCTATAAGTGTTCTGATAACAATTCGATATTGAATAACTCAATAGTCTCAATAAACATTAAGGTAGATTTTGAATAATACTAAAAATTCTCATATTACATGGGAATTTTCTTGCAAATTTGTTAAAAAAGTTTGCAAGAAAAGATTTTTTCATGCTATTTTCTCTATGAATTTTAATTTGTAGGTAATTATTTTCTACAAAATTATAAAATTTGCAAGTATTTTCTATAAAATTTGTTGCAAAAAGTGTTTTATACAAAATATTTTGCAAAAAAATTGGTAGCAATTTCCTGCAAATTTTTTTTCATAACAAAATTTATAAATATTTCTTACAAAATAAATTTCAAAACAAAATTGGCAAGAAATATGAATTTTTTTAGTAGTGGAATGATTCTGATATTATATTTCTTTAGAAATTAACTTTAAATTTAATTCAATCAAAAGAAGTATTACCGTCACTTAAAGATTGTAAATTTATCTTATCTTTAATCGATACAAAATGTCTGAAAATTATATTCTTATTATTTTGAGAGAAAATTAAAACTATTTTTGTAAAAATATATTTTTAATTAATGGTTGGTATTAGGAATGCCAAACATGCTTTTGGAAAAAGAGTGGATGGTGATGTTGGGCAAGAAACAAGAGATCTCACCAATAATTAACGATAATGAAAAGATTAATTATATATAATGGAGTTGACCGATCTCATAATCATGTGTGCTTTAATCTTCAATCAATAAGAAAGCAATTACACTTTATTTTTGGAATATCTTCTATGATACTGTTAACACGTGTCACATTATTATAAGCTCTTTAACGAAGAGCTTTTATTTTATACACAACAGTTGCCACTAGCACTTCCATAAAAGCATGAAGCACATTGCTTAGCAAAGATGAAAATCACAATCACTCCTCCTTAAACCTAATTAAGTTTAAATAATTTATATACATAAAGTAATTTTTCTCTACGTTTTAAAGTAGAGTCCAAGTTTACTTCGTATCACACGGCTAAATAATAAAAAAGTTATCATTCAAAAAAATATTTTTAATATAGTTATTATAAAATCAATCACGTATTACTTATTCTTAAAATATAAATGTTACCGTAATTTTTGTACAAGTGTTATTAAATTAGTTATTATAAAAAAATCATCTTACTCCATATAAATTAAAAAAAAACAACTTATTTCACACAAATTAAAAAAAATTGTTAGTATTGTTTAATTATTTTAATTTTGATCAAAACAATATTTAATTTTTTTATTTAAACTTTATCATTACAAAAAAATCTCTAAATATCAACCAATTTTAATAATAAAAAATAATTAGTCACTATGGTAACCAAGATACCAATTTATAAACTAAAAATTATTAATAACTAAAGGTAACTAAAATAATTTCTATTATAAATAAAAAAGTATAATTGATTTGTGAATATTGATCTCTAAATTAGTCATTAACATTAACTATCAATATTTTGCCTACCAAAGGAATTGATTTCTAATTTGTCAAAGTCATGGTAGCTAATCTTAGTGACCAATTCACAAATCAATTATAATTTTTTATTCATAATAAAAACCAATTTAGAAATCAATTTCTATAGTAATCAAAATCTTAGTAGCTAATATTAGTATCTAATTTATCGACCAATTCACAAATCAATTATAGTTTTTTATTCATAATAGAGACTATTTTAAATATCAATCATCTTTAGTCTATAAATTGGTTTATAAATTGTTTACTATAGTGACTAATTATTTTTTGCCTCTAAAATTGGTTTCTATTTAGACATTTCCTTGTACGTAGGATGTCCACCACACTCTATCACGACAAAGTATATATATCTCAAGTGTGAAACTAAATATTAATGATGGTTCGATAACGAGTAACATAATAGGTTCAACAAACAACAAATCTCTTTAGGATATGCTTTAAGATGATTCTAATATCATCTTAAAATATAAATTTTAATTCTAACTCAATCCTACAAAACATGGTTTATAAGGTGAGATTTACACCTATTTGTTTATTATAAGTTTGTATTATTTCTAGTTGATGTAGAATCTTCAATTATATATATATATATATATATATATATATATATATATATAATATTAAAGTTAAAAAAGAAATTCTCAAATTCATGTTTGGAATATAACAAGTGAAAATTATGTAAAGTAATTTAAATTTAACTACATTACTTTTACGTAAACAAAATAAAAGAGATAGTTAAATCTTGAACCCAAGAGGATGTCTAAAGAAATTGACTTTAATTATAACTTAAGGCTACAAAATTAGCTTTAAAGTGAGGTTTGCACCCACTTTATATAATATATTTGTTTCTAATTGATATAAAATTTTCAACACACTTCATCGCGAGCATGAGATTAGACATTAATGGGTGGTACGATAGGTCCAACAAACAATAAGTTTCTTGATAAGATAGCACGGGTGGTACGATACGTCCAACAAACAACAAATCTCTTGATAGTGGATGACACAATAAGCTCAAGTCGTTAGGATATGTTTCAGATACTCTCTCCATAGAATAAGTTTCAGATCACTCTGATACCGTCTAAAACTAAACTTTAAATTTAACAAATTTAACTCAATCTTACAAAACTAACCAGTAAGATGAGATTTGCATTCATTTATATACTATAAATTTACCTATGCTACTTTAGTCTATCCAACCTGATATTTGAATAAGCGAGAAAGTAGAGTTTGGTGGCAACCTTATACGTAACTATCAACACACATGATTCCCACTTGACCTTAATAAATGTGATATATGGGAAACAAGAAATGGTGACCAACATGTTTTGGTTTTTCCTCGAAATGCAAGTCCTGCTATAACACTCATCAAAATTAAGGAAGACAATTCACTAATCACTCGTACCTTGTCTGTTGAATGTTTATTACATGACACAGGCACACATGCATGCATTGCAATAGCCACATGTGTTGGTGAATGGATGCATCAGATACGCAACCATTAATGCTCATTGTTGTATCTGCTGTCATCAAATGGTTTCACTATCAGTTTGTGTGTCAGTTCAGATGGCCCCAATCTCTTAAATACGTTGCTGCAATTTTCTACATTTCTTATTCACATGCTTCATCAAACTTACACAAATGCCTATCAAATCTTCTTTTAGTTTTTCAAGGATAACTCTGCTCTCTTTGTCCAACACAATTAACCTATTAACTAGTATCATGAAACTTTATAAACTATTAAGAGTTCAAAAATAATAACCTATAGTTGCTTAAATTAAAAGTGTTTGATGAAACTGTTTAACAGATTAAGGAAGTATTAGGAGGAAATTCTTTATAGTTACTTTAAAAAAAAGAAAAAAAGAAAAAAATTAAAATAAAATTAGCTTCTTCTGTCATAATATAAAATTAACTTATACATAAATTTAAAAAATGGCTGGTAAGAGTTTAATAAAAAATAATTTCAATGTATGTATAAACTAATATTAGTTCTTTTAGACAATTTTTTTACATGAACTTTTACTATAAAAAAAAAAAGAGAAGATAATGTTTTTTGGGTAAACGTTACAATTATAGTTTATATGAAGGTGGAAAAAAAAATTATTTTTATAAGTTATAAAATTTTGTTTATTCATATATGCTAATGTATAAAAATTTCTCATATATGAATTTTATAATTTTTTAATAATGTACGAAATCATTCTAATTTATAAAAATGTTCATTTTCTTTTTATTTTCAAAACTCTTATAAAAAGTATTTATCAGAAGATAGTTTTAGATAAGTCGTTATAAAAATAAGTTAGAATAAAAGTTTGTTTAAATAGATCATTGGATAAATAACTTATGACAACAAATTAAAAACACTAAATGAAGTTTACTTTTGTTAAATCAATCAAACTAATTTTTAAATGTCTTGATAAATAATAATTTTATATTTAATTCAGTTTACAATAGAAGAAAAATCAAGTTTAATATATTTCATTCCATTTCAAATTCAATGAAATAAGTTACAAATACTAAGATAAAAGTCAATTCATCAATTTTCTTTAAATGAAAAATTGATATTCAACCCTAATTGCATTTTCTATATATTTGAGTTTTTTATTTACTTTGCAGTGGAACTAATTCATATAAGCCATTAGCGGGAACACTCCGCCTGATGAGATTTTTAAGAATTTAAGTGAAAAATAGAAACCAACGTAAAATATATATATATATATATATATATATATATAATCTTGACATTTTAGTCCTTCATTTTCTAAATATATTTTAGAAAATAGGAAGAGACAGGTCAATTTATTATTTTAAGATTTGAAAATGTAACACCCCTCTTAATCAAGAGGGTCGTGTCAGGTTTGCAATCAAGAGACTCTTGTTGAGAGGGTGTTAAAGGTCAGGTTTGGGGTTCGATACCCACTGAGAACAACCTGCCTTGCGAAATGGGGGGACACTTGGGGCGAGGGGTTGGGGTGTATTGGGCTGCAGACCTGACACGACCCTCTTGATTAAGAGGGGTGTTACAGAAAAGTCAGCACAACTGGTAGTATCTTCTGGTTCGCCAGGGTGTTAAAAGGTCAGGTTGGGAGTTCGATACCCACTGGCAACAACCTGCCTTGCGAAGTGGGGGGACACTTGGGACGAGGGGTTGGGGTGTATTGGGCTGCAGGGTTGGGGTGTATTGGGCTGCAGACCTGACACGGCCCTCTTGATTAAGAGGGGTGTTACAGAAAAGATAAAAATTGAATTATACTACTACAAGTTGTGTTTTCAATAATGATTTTCAACGTGATTACATGGTAATAATGGTAATAAAGATAGAAAGATGTGTGTTAAAGTTGTGATATTTTATTTTTTATATCAGTCGTTTAATAATTAAAGTAGAAATTAAATTTTTAGTTGAATTTTTAACTAATATTAAAGTTGTTAGATGATAAGAATAAATCTAAGATTGTAGTTGAACAAAAAGTTTTGTTTTTAATGCAAAGAGTCATTCAATTAGGAGGTTAAAGAGATCACACGAAGTTTGATAATCTTAGATTCTAGATGTTAAGAATGGATTTAGGATTACAATAAAGAGAACTTTCAAAAATACTAAAGCAGTGAACATAACTTATAGCGAGTCAATACTAGTGCAATAGAATAAGATTAGCCAAGTTCAATCTCAACATCCTTATCAACATCAATTACTTTAATCATTAAGTAAAGTATGTTTTCAAATTTTTCTACCAATATCTTTGTTTCATTACAAACTTGAATAGATCATAAGTCATTCTTTTATCTAACCAAATCCTTGTGTATACGACTTTATTGTGCTATAAATGAACTAGTGCATTTGCTGGAAAGATTAAGTCCCTATTGGACCATAAAAATTAGCATAAATGGGACAGGCAAGAAATAACGATGGTTATATCGAGAACCATCGTTAAAAATATCTCAGGATGGAGAAACAATGACAGTTATATAGAGAACCATCATTGAATGTGCAATACTTTCATAAAAAAAAAGTGTTTTTTTCCTCAACTTTAATTTGATTGTTTCCTCTTCCCCATGTACTTTCATTTTTCTTCCCCCTACTTTTTCGCAATCACAACTATCACCAGTTATGAACCTCCACGAGCTTTCACCAATCAAGAATCGCTTCACGTGAACCTCCGCCAGTCGTGAGGCATTGTTGGTCTCATTTCATGTTGCAAGTCTTTATTGCACCGCGCTATAAAACACACGTCGCAAGGTTCCTCCACGAAGCTTGTTGGGAAAACCCCCCAATAATCACTTTATTGATAGAGAAATAAAATAAACACAAGGAAACGTATAAACAACTCTCTCATGCTCTTTGACCCCAAGTACACTCACATCCTCCAGAGCAAGAATTTAGCTACACCTCACAATACTTTATTACAAGAGAATAATAAAAACCAAACACTAGCTCAAAGTGTGTTTGACTTGGGCCAAGGAACATCATGGACTTAGAGTTCATTATATAGTCACTAACACCCATCCCCTAGGTTATCCTAGGCGATGTGGGACTTTTCAAGACATGTTATTTTCATAAGCTCAACATTCCCCATCCTGATTAAAATAAACACATCTTTATTGCCCTGTACCAACCATCAAACTCCACCATGAAGAGTATCACTTGGAATCAAATGGTCTCGATAATTTCCACTTGGAATCAAACCATCCCAAAATTTTTCGCTTGGAATCAAACTATCCCAAGAATTTTCACTCATAATCAGACCATCTCAATAATTTCCACTTGGAATTAAACCATTCAAAGAATTTTCACTTAGAATCAAACCATCCCAAGAATTTCCACTTGGAATTAAACCATCCCAATACACTACTAGAATTTAATGTTTTAGCGACCGAAATTAGCGACCGAATTAGCCACTGAATGATTTTTGTTGCAATCTGCGACCACTATAGCGACAAAATATTATTGTAGTTACATAAATTTAATCAGCGACTGAAATAGCGACCTTCACATATAGTTGCTACAATTTATTTGCTAAATCGGTGGCTATATTTCTACAAATGAATGTAGACTTTTTAGCAACCACATTAGCGACCGAATAAATTTTTCATTAGCGACCGATACCATGGTGGTCGCTAAATACGTTTTAGCAACTGAAAAGTCATTGGTCGCTACCTAAAATATTTTTAATGCATGAATCAGTGACCGAAAGTATGGTGGTCGCTAGATTTGCATAATTTTATAATTAGCGACCAAAAACGTGGTGGTCGCTAAATATTTATTACATAATAATTATCGATCAAAAACTTGGTGGTCGCTGAATATAATGTTTTTAACGTAGCAATTTGTGACCGATATGCAGTGGTCGCTAAATGGCGAACACATCATTTAGCGACCGAATTGTGTTGGTCGCTAAATTCAATATTTTTAAAATTGCATTAGATGAGTGTGTTTAGAGTTTGGGATTTAATGGTTACGGTTTTAAGACTTAGGGTTAGGGTTTATGGTTAAATGTTATATTAAGATCCAAAAATTTAATGGTTGCTAAATGTTTATTGTTTTTAGTTGAAAAATAAAATTTAATATTTAATTGGGTCACTAAACATTGACATGTAAAATAATATTAGTTACGAGCTAGTTCGTCATTGATTTTTTTTTCATACAATAGGTATTGACAATTTCAAATTTAATATACTACAGGAATGTATTAAATTAACTGCCATGTTAAAGCGTCAATTAGTGTTTGGATTCTTTTAAGAGTGGGTCCACCATAGTTGGTTACACCGTAGTTGATCTTTGTATTTCTTTTTCTGGAATATCTTGAACTCCTTTGTAAATAATATGTATATGGCTAATAATGGGCTTTACTTTCATCTTTATATATATATATATATATATATATATATATATATATATATATATATATATATATATATATATATATATAAAACGCATGTTAAGACATGCAAATTGATGTTAATGACACGGCAGCCACAATTTTTTGCGTGTTATGGTTTAACTCATGAGTTCCTTCATGTATGCAATTTAAATAGACCCTAGCCTTGGCCCAAACCATTAATCTTTCACAAATCACAGAAAGAAACATTTGAAAGAAAAATAGCATGTCTCTTGCATCTCCCTCTCTTCTTCTTTCCACTATTAATAAAACAATATTATTTTCAAATTTTAAAAAGAATAATTATTATTTTAAAAGATTTATGGCTACTACTGTAATTTGAGTTAGACCATTCCAAATCCATTTAATTTCAAACAAAAATACTAGATTTAAAATAATTTAATTCTATCGAACTCATATTTCTAACTTGTTTTTACAAACTATGCAGAGAGACTCAATCTGAATATTTAATAGTTTAATATATTTATGACGTGTTTGGATGAGACAATTTAAGAGAATAATTTATTTATTTATTTAAAGAATTTAAAGTTTTTTTAAAGAAAAATGACAAGTTTGGATAAAGAAATTAAAAAGAAAATTGAAATTGAAGAATTTTAAGGACGTATTTTAAATAATAAAAATAGTAGAATATGAAATTCCCTCAAAAATTAAGGAATTCTCTCGATTCGAAGGTTGAGCCGAGTCAGAATAGGTCGAAGGTCAAGCCAAGTCAGTTCGGACTAGAGGTCGACACGAGTCGGTCCGAGCCCTAAGTCGAGTCAAGTCGATCCGAGCCTTAGGTCGAGCCGAGTAGATCTAGACTGAAAGTTTAAATCCCTCATCCAAACACAAGATTAATCTTGACACCAGGTATGAAACATGACCTAATCTTTTTGTTTCTTGAAATGTTTCGTCAATGTTTTTCTTAGATATTGATTTAAGCATCATCTTCCTTTTTTCAGTGCTTAACTTCAAAATCCAAAACATATTTAGCCATAATTTTTTCTTCATCTTATTTAATTTCTAAGTCTTAGTTTTAGTAACGTTTTATTTTAGTAGTTAAAATTGGTTGAATGATTTTGAACATTTGTTTTTATTAACAATGATAAATATTAAAATAAATAATTAAGGTAATATATTTAATATTAAATAATAACATTCTATTTATTATTTATTTTTAGTTTTAATTAGTAATTAAAAAATATTAAATAATCAATTTAAACATTTGTATTTATTGATTAATTTTCAAATTATATTTTTTCTACAAATATTTGTTATTAATTTATTCCAATAATTAAATTTTGGTAGAATAAAATTGGAATTTTTTTTTAAAGAATACTTAAATTTGTAGTCATTATTACTTAGAGATAAAAATAACTAATTTTAAAATTAAAGTACCTTTTGTCTGAAATTTCAGTTTCCCTCTTCCATGCCACACGCATCTTTCACTTCCATTTCCCTAAATTTTGTTTTCTCCTGGTACATTCTCTTTCACCAAACCTTTATCCTCCAAACCCTTCTCTTTTAAGTTTTATTCTTCGTTGCCAATCTTCTTTCACCAAGCATTCATCTTTGCAATCCAAGAGGAGTTATAAAAAGTTTGAGGAGTTGAAATCTTGGATATCCAACTGCAGAAAAGGAGCTCTTTCAACCATTGCAAGCTCAAAGTGCCCTAAAAACAACTTAGTCCTTCAATAATTTGGGTAACTTCTCAAAATCCTTGGAATTTATTGATAAAGTTGTTCTTGTTTTCTCTCTAGACTACACTAAGTTAACTTTTTCCTTCTCTTTTAGTTTTATAAATATACTTTTTATTTTTGTGTCTGAATAGTTATAATATACTGTTAAATTGAATGAATAAGGTATTTGGTTTGTTCTCAACATTTCTTTAACTTGGTGTAAATGGCTCTGCCGCAAATGTAGTTTGGGCGTAATAATTATTGATTTTTATTTTTTTATGAGAATTAATTTTGTTGTTATTTATGCATAAAGCACTTGTTGTTGAAACAACCAAAATTAAAGCTAACTTTATTTTTCTCTTTAATGCAAGATGTTGAAGCTTTTGTAGAGATAGCAGAGCAGAATGTGTTTTTGTAAATTGGAACAAATATTCCCACCATGCTTCTTTGATTTCATGGAACATCTTCCAATTCATCTACCTTATGAGGCAAAAGTTGGTGGTCCAGTTCAATACCGTTGGATGCATCCATTTGAGAGGTATAAAATTACTAATCACCTTTACACTATTTATTGTATACTTCTTGAATAGTTTAAAAGATCCATGTTTATATTCTTTTTTAGGTTCTTACACTCCTTAAAACAAAAAGTTAAAAATAAAGCTAGGGTGGAGGGCTCTATTTGTGAAGCTTACTTGGTGGAGGAAACATCTACCTTTGCCTCATTTTATTATCCTGATCATGTTGAAACAAGAAGGACTAGGATTCCTCGTAATGTTGATGTAGGTGACAGGTCTTCATCTACTCCTCCTATTTCAATCTTCAATTACCCTGGAAGAGCAATTGGAAAATCCATAACATATTTTCTGAACCAAAGAGACTTTGATGCTGCCCAATTGTATGTTCTTCAAAATTGTGAAGAGGTTCAACCATACTTTGAGTAAGATGAATGATCTTCAGTCCTTTTAAGTTAAAGTTAGTTATGTTGATTTATATCGGTTGAGTACTTCATTTCTTCTTTGCAGTATTTATGTTGAATATTTAAGAGAGCTTAGGCCAACTGCTTTTGATGCTGAAATTGACCAAGACATATCATCGCATTTTACACTCTGGTTCAAACAATATGTAGGTTTTTAAGTTACATGTTATTCACATCTTATTTTCTCCTTTAGAGAATAATGTATAATCTTTTATTTAGGTTCTAAATCCAGAAAATAATATTCAAGATCCCTTATTGGTTAATTTGGCATGGGGTCCTAAGACAAAAGTTGAATCATGGCCCATCTATGTCATCAATGGATACAAATTCCACATTATTCTTTGGAGTGAAGGCATGAACTCTTCTAATTATGGAGTTTATGTACGAGGAACCAATGGTCAATTAGAGTCAGATTTCTATGGATTATTGTCTAATATCATTCAATTGGAGTATATTGGCATGCCAATCATGAATTTGGTTCTTTTTGAATGTGAATGGTTTGATAATACTCTTAATGTAGGAACCAAAGTAGATAATAAGTATGGAATCGTTCAAGTGAACCAATCAAGGAGATATAATAAAGCATATGATCCATTCATATTTGCACAACAGGCAGAGCAAGTTTATTACACATCATATCCAGAGGGGCACCAAGGTTGGTTAGGTGTAATCAAACCAAAAGCTCGCAGTAGAATCTCTGATAATATAGTAAGTCAGGTTGAGCATGAGACTCCATACCAAGATGATGAGCTAATACAACTCCAAGTAGTGCTACATGTAAATCCAGATGTCATTTATGATTCTCTTGCTCATGTTGACGGCGAAGGAGAAGAAATAGATATGCAATTTCTAAATTAAACAAACATGGATGAAGAATATGAGGATGAATACATTTCAAGCGAGGGTAACATGGATAGTGATTTTGATGAAACATATACCTCTTCGGTAATTCATGTATTACAATTAATTGCATATCTCGTGTTACTTATCTTTTACATTAATATGTTTGTCATTTCTGATAATTGTAATGAATGAGAGGCAAAATATCTGACACGTTTGGGTGTAGAAAACACAACCAGGTTTGAGTCTTTTCATTATAATTAACTTATTTTGTTTACTAACAATTCATTGTTCCACTTTGTTTAATTTCTTACATGTTGTATATGTAATAAGTTCCACTTGCAGATGACTCAAAGGGGTAGAAGTGGTGGTCGTAGATCACCCAATCGTGGTGGACGAGGTGTTCGTGTTGATGATAGGGCTTCACCTAACACAAACTCTCCCACTTCATTTGTTCATCTAACCATCATGGAGTCTAGACGTCCTATATGTGAAGGACTCTCACTTCCTGTAGTTGAGGAAGAACATGCTGAACATTTAATAGAAGAGTCCATTCCTACTAGGTTTTCTGTAGAGACCACACTGAATCAACCTTTGCCAATACATGATTCACTTACACCCGAGTGTGAATCTGGCAATGTCATTGATCATAGGCCTTGGCTTCATGCAGATAAAGGAGAGTAAGTATATTTTAATTTCATTCTGGAATTTCTTCAATGTATCAATATTTACATATATCATTTTGACAATATGTTTGAACACAGATTTACTCCAGCAAATGGCCCATCTACTATAATCTCACGGATCTTCAAACAAAAATTTGATGAACCAAATCTTAGTTGGAAGAAGGTTCGAATCGAGCTTAGAGATAGATGGTTTGGAGAATTTAAGGCGAGTTGAATTATGATTACATTTGAAATGTTATTTTTATTATTAAATTATATGTGTTTGCTAACTGATTTTTCATGCAGAAAGAATATAGGTGGGATCCAGAACAAGAGCAAGCTATAAGATCTGTTTTTGAAATGAAAGGCTCACGTATTTTAAAAAATGCAATGAACAAAGTTAGGAATGGTCAGGATAAGGGGACTTGGATTCCACTAAGTGTTCGAGCAGCCTTGGATCTTCATTGAAGTTCTACAAAATTCCAAGACAAGAGTGTCACAACCAAGGCAAATTGGGCTGTTCAGAAAGGAGTCACAACCTACTGTGGTGGTTCCATATCTACTGCAGCTCATTTTGAGAAAATGGTACTTATTATATTTTTGTATAGTTAATTGAAATATAATATATTAGACTTAAGATGCTAAATTTTTACTTCTGTTTAAATATATGTAGACTAGGCAACTTGAACGAGAACCAACTGCTTGGGAGATTGTAGAAAGAACAAAGAAACTAAAGACTGGAGAATGGATCAATGAAAAGACTCGTGACCTTACAGTATGTTTAACATTTAATGTTATAATTTAGTGATTGTTGTGTGTTTCCTTCTTTAGAATAGTTTATGTTATTATTTTCAGGAAAAATATAAGCAACGTCAAGAAGAAGTCCAACAACAACACATGCATGAAGGCTCATCTTCACAAAACTCTCATGTTCCCTTTATTGATGACAATGAAATATACTTTAGTGTTGTTGGAGGTGAAAGTAAGAAAGGGAATGTGTATGGACTTGGTACATTAAGCAAAAAGTTTTATAGTTCTGCAGGTGCTCACTCTTCTACTAGCCAAGCTCCAGTAGTACATCAAATAGAAGAAATGCGTGAGACTATTCAAAAGTTGAATGCTGAACTTATGGCAAAGAATGCCAAGGAGAAGACACATGAAGAAAAGGTTGAACACTTGCTGAAAAATCATGCCGAGCAGAGTGAACGTATGCATGAACAAAATGAACGTATGCGCCAACAAGATGAACAAATGAAACTTATTTTGCAACATATTCATTTGAAGAATGTTGTGCCAGGTCCTAGTGATCCTCCTAATATTTGAGAGGATAAAGTAGACCATATAGTGATAGTAGACCAGGCGATCATTAGTTTCATGTTTAGTTATTTGGTGTGTTTCAATGTTGAACACTTTCAAACTTTTTTTGTTTTGTTCTTTTGGATCATGTTATATATTTACCACTTGTGATGTATGTACTACACTTTACTATATTATGTAATGTAGTTTGTTATTACTTAGCTAGATCAAATTTTATCATTCATAAACAGGTAAAAAT
>Ga0214545_1008889_pt1 | contig 15676 bp, 3 predicted proteins | sample CNSS4metaG_FD_160064 | JGI IMG/M metagenome (GOLD analysis project Ga0214545, IMG submission 160064) | Root nodule microbial communities from cowpea collected in UCLA plant growth center, Los Angeles, California, USA - CNSS4 | ecosystem: Host-associated > Plants > Roots > Nodule | place: USA... | reverse complement strand
TATCATAATCTTTCTAATATAAATTTATCACATCTCACCTATTTAGAAAAAGATAAAATTTATATTCACAAATCACAATTATCACAATGCAAAACATAACAAAACTCATACCACTTTAATTAAATAAGCAACACGGTATAAATTCAAAACTTAAAAAAAAATTACCAATAGGCAGTGGAAAACACAAAATCTCTAAATTTCATAATTAAGGGTTATAATAATTTAGAAAAAAGTATAATTACGATTCATACCAATTTCATAAAAGAATCCCTAAAATCATAATTCGGTTTATACTAATTTCGAATAAACTTAATTTGTAGAAACATTCTAAAGAATTATAAATCTAACGTACATAAATCATAATAAGATATTAACATTGATATGTGGGAGATCATGCGAGAAGTATACTTCAATTTCAATCTATGTGTTCCCCAATCTTTGTTTCTCAATCTATCTCTTTGTATTTATTTTATTTCTCTTCACACACTTTCACGATAATTTACACTTTGTATTAAATTTTTTATTTTATCTATTATAATTTCCATAATATAAATTTAATATAAATAATTTTAAAAATCCTAATATTTTATTATAATTTAAAAAAGAAAAAAAAATATATATAATAAATTTCAAAAAAAAAAAATGGGGGAGCCGTGGCTCCCCTCTGTCATGGCGTAGGTCCGCCACTAATACCATTGTATATCCACATCCATGGTGTTTACGAAATCATCCGGGGAATGAGATATTGAACATTACATTTATTCAACTATGAATGACGTAGGTACACTTTATGTTATATTGTGAATAAACTTTTTATGAAATCAATCATTGTCACTAAACTTTATAGTCTCAATGTGGATGTGTAAACGAAATCATTCCCAACATGGGGAATGCTCATGTTCATGGTTTCCTTGAGCCTTAAAATATACAAAAAGTCTGGAAATAAAAATATAGATGTTAGAGATACATTCAAAAGTGGATGGAGAAATTCAAGAAAAGAATTTACGTGGCCTGTTATATACCTGAGTAAGTTGAACTCATTCACTTTAGCTATTAAGTAACTAATTCAAAATTACTATTGAATTTCTTGTTTGATACGTCTCATTGGAAATTAATGATTTGTCCAATGGACAATACACTCGTTTGGTTATGCTCATTGCACAAAAAACTTATTCCCATGCATAAAAAGTATAGTACAAAGCCATGTGGTAATTAATTCAATAATGAGTTATTTATATCATTAAATATGTTGTAAACAACTAATGATTTCTCTTTTTAGTGCTATAAATGTCTACAATATGTTGAAAGGTAAATCCAATTAATCTTCGCATAACTTCCAATTGATTTCTTCTAAGGTACTACTTTGCATTAAGCCTATTTTATAGTAACTTTTATTATTTTTTCATATATTAATTACATAATTTTCATAGTAATAAGCAACAAGGAAGCTTTGAGTGTGGATACTATGTTATGTACTAGATGTAGATCATAGCTCGTGCTGGCTCAAAGATTCTTGGATGAGGTAAAACATCAAAAGATTAATCTAAATATGTTGTTACGAAATAACTAATATACATTCCTTACTACAACATTTTCACAATGGTGAACCATTGGGATCTAAGACGATTGAAAAAATTAGGACTAAATGGGCCAAATACTTCTTGTATCATAAAAATTAGTTCACATTTATCTTTCCTTTTATGTTTATTTAGTATTTGTATTGTCTTTATTATTTAAGGCAAATTTTAGTAAAATTTATTGTTGGATTTGATTTGTTGTCCAATGAAATATGTCTAAGACTTAGTACGTTATTTTGAGTGCAACAAGTCTGGATTTATTGCAATTGTAAACAAAAGTTTTTTATACAAAAGCAATATATATTAGATCGATTATGAATTAACCAATCTAATAAACTATATATTATATTGATTAATGTCATAATCAATCTAAGATTTGTTGCATTATTTTTAAAATAATTGCAAATATTAGGTCGTTAATGTCATAAATGATCTAATAGTCCTTTAAAAATTGTTGTTTAGGCCTATTCAACTAAAGGTTTAAGATTAGCTAAAGGTATAAGATCAGTTCCTTCAAAACTAATATAATAGTTACCTATATTTGATTGATTTTAAATCTATTATATCTATCACTTATTATATCAGCTTATATTAGATCAGTTCTAGAACCGATTTAATATGTCATTTTTGCACTAGTGATTTATAAACTATAAATTATTGGTATTTAAGATAGTTAGTATATAAATTAGTCTCTCTTATGGATAAAAAGTTATTATTAGTTTATAAATTAGACTTTAAATTGGTCTTTAATATTTGTTACCAAAGTTTTAACTACTAAAGAAATTACTCACTGATCAATTACATACCCATTTAGATATTAATTTATTTGATAGTCAAAATTTTGGTAACTAATGCTAGAAATCAATATAAAATCTAATTCACTAATTAATTTTAATTTTCTTTACTTTTAATAAAAATTATTTTAAATATTAATAATTTTTAGTTTATAAATCAGTACCTAAATTAATTATTATAATAATTAATCATGTGTTATCTCTAGTTATATTTAAATATTTTCTTTAAGCGCTATAAATAAATAAAAGTTTTCCTTCTTTTAATAAAGTGTTGCAAACTTAGACGCTTTTGTGAATAATTTGTTGCTTTCGCAAAGTGCATGTCTGCATGACGTGAGCTAACTTTAAACCATGCTAAGGGGAAAAAACGGAAAAGTGAGAGAAAGTGAAATTTGGTATTGACTTTTTAATAAACATTTAAATTAGTCATCAGTAAAGTATTTAAATATAGCCTTTTCTAAAAGTGCTAAACCGTTCTTAGCAAATTTATCTGCGTGTATAAAATAATTTTCCCATTAAATATAAAAAAATTATATATCTCCAAATCACTATTAAACACATTAGAAAAACTGCCAAGTAAGATAAAAAATCATTCATATGAAAGCAGTATTTTTATAGACCAATTTAAGTATTACTTATAAGTTGTTGATTATGGCAGCTATGCCTTGGAGCATTATGGTTTCATTGCATGTGAACTCATAAAGGACAAAACCATGTTCATTAAACAACATAATGATTCAAGAGTTGTCCCCTTCATGTTTTGAGTTTCTTTTTCTCTCTAAAGTGCAAACAAATTTGTCACAGCCAAACCTGAAAAACCACCCAAAATTTGAAACTTTCACATGGGAAGGATTCTTATTAACCACTCCTACATGTTTTACTTACTGTCATAATTTATTCAAGTAAACTTAGGTTCAAATAAAGTTTCTTTTCTAGGTTTGTATCAGCAGAGGAAGAATTTGCTCCCATAGAAAATTAGGTACTTGTCTGAGTTCTTTTTAAGTACAAAAAATTCAACCCAAAACAAGTGAAGTATAAAAACCTATTATCAGATAATTATTATATGGATTAAATATATTTTTTATTTCTTAATGTTCAATAAAAATTAGAATTATTTTATTTTTAAAATTTTGAACCAATTTAATCTTTGTCTTTAAAAATACATGGTTTTTGTCATTTAAACAAAATTTTGTTAAGTTTATTTAACATTGTAAATATGTTTTTCAACTAACATTAAAGCAAAAATATGTCAAACGGTGTAAACAATTCAAATATTATCATGAAATATTTTGAATTAGTAATAATCTTAACAAACTTTAGTTAAAATGATTAATTGTATGCATTTTCGAAATTAGATGACTAAATTAGTCAAAATATTAAAAATGAACTAATTCCAATTTTCATCATCAAAAGATAAAGGAAAAAAAAACATATTTTACACATTTTACATAAGAAATAAAAACAAAGGAACAGTTATATCAAGCACAAATTATGGTGGCTTCAAAAACATGAAAAACAAATACATATATATTTAGAATTATCCGCCAAAGCACTAATATTTAGCTTAACTAAGTTTAATTATCTTATAAATATGAGTTTTTTCATTAATTTTTAGTAAAAAAAAGTTGTTTTATTAAGTACTTTTTTTTTCATTTAACTACTTTTTCGTTTGATTTTTCCGTTAACATGATAATATAATTGTTATTTTTGTCTTCTTATCATCAACCTATCGATCTTTTTCTAATTTGTTTCTACCTTGTCAATCACTCGTTTTCCGAGAAAAAAAAATGAACAAAAGCAAATTGACCAACAAGTTAAAAACAAGAAAACAAAAATAACGACCAAGAAATCTTGTTTAATAACAAAAATTAAGTGATGAAATATTTAAACAAAACTAAAAAAAAATTCAAGTATTAAGCAAAAAATTGAATTAAAAATTACCAAATTTATAAATTGCAAACTTAATTAATCCTAACCCTAATATTATATAACTAAAGAAAGGTACATAAACTTGAAACTTGAAAAGTGGTGATGCGTGAATTTAATACTTGAAAAGTAGAGTAATGCAGAGTGAGGAAATTACATAAACCGAGATAGACGTAAAAAAGTTTGGAAGTTAGAATCCACTTGCACCAACCAATATAAAAAGGAAGAAAAGTGAGACACCAATAATTCAACGCAATAAAAACCCTCACCCATTTGGTCCACACATATATGCTATTCTTATTTCATCATGTACCCACAACGCTTCTTTTTAGTTGCCCTTCTCAACCCTCACTAAACCTATTTTCATGGTTTTTGGTTCAATTCAACCCTTAAGTCCTCCTCATTCATTAAAGTAGAAAAAGGAGATAGTTTTGTTTAAAGTTGAGACTCTCCTGTCACAATCTCCAAGTGAACCAAATTTGATGAAGTATGAGGTTGAAACCCTAATTACCACTAACTTCAAATTCATCGAAATACAAGAAATACTCTATCCTCTCTTTTTTTTTTATGTACAAAAGACATCTAAAAATGTCTTTTGAATCATCATCATGTATGTTTTATCTTTTCAAACTCAACTTACCTATGTTTTTAGCTTAATTCTAATTTTGGTATGTTTTACAAAACACATAAATTTGGACTCTAGATTCTTTTTCCTTAGTTTCTTGATTTCCTTAAAAATATATTGAATCACCATCAAATTATATCGGTAACAATTTGTGCATTGCCACAAACTTTAAGAAAATCACAAGTATAATAAAAGAATTATGAATGATTATGCTGAAAATTGAATAAAGTTACGAATAATTATTGTGCAGTTCAAGAATTAAATTTAGAAATAATAAAAATTTAAGAAGTTAAAAATTGTGTAAAATAAATAAAATTTAATTGTAAATTTTCTAAAATTGAAATTAGTTTTTTTTATTTTCTAAAATTGCCATTAGTTTTTTTTTTCAATCATAATATTTTGATAGGAAAAAAAATAGTCTATAAATGTATTACTCCCTTCAAGATTATTTCAACAGATTATTTTGGTCTCTTTGTGAATAACCATTTAAAATTATCTTGTTCATTTTTTTATAATATATGACTAATTTTGTATTTTTCAAAAAAAAGAAGTAATAATTAGTATAATTTAATAATATAAAGATTATGCAACGAAGATACAATTTTACTCATCCACTTGATTTTAAATACTATGAAGATATAATTTTAGAGTAACAATGCAAATTTGTGACTGTTTTGTTTACGGTTTTTATTGGTCTTTGCTCAAACTAAAATTCATAGTTTATTAAGAAATTAAACTTCTTGAACAAGATCATGACGAGTTTATTTGAGACTAATACTTTTTTCCCTCTCAATATAGAGACTAACTTGACGTTATTTCTCTACTACAAAATTAGTCCCTAAACAAATTGATATTACAATATGTAGTAAATGATTACTGAAAAAAAAAAGAACTAAACATTTTTTTGTAATTGAATCAAAGATAAACTTTATCATGAAAATACGAAGATAAAGAAAATAATGGTTAGAGTCAGAAATGAAAAATAAGAAAATAAACATAAAATCATAATGACAATGGATTAAAAGAAATTCCTAGAATAAATAAAAAAAAAATCAGTTATCACAGTTTAGCAAAAATTATTAAATGATAACGATAATAATAAAAAGTAAAAAAAGAAAAAAAAATCACTTCAAAGAGCAACAACACCAGTCATCAAAGCCACTACCAACCCAAAGTAAAACCCAACTCCAAACCTCTCACTCACACCACTCTTGTCCCCACCCGCGGCGGCCGGCGCGGTGGCGTTTCCACTTCCGCTGCTGTTTCCGCTTCCACCTGCGGCGGCGGGCGCCAGCGCCACCGGCAGCGCTGCCTTTGCCTGCAGGTTATCCGGCTTGGCCTCGTGGATCGACAGCTTCCCGTCTTTGGTGGGCCCCACCTGCCACACGTGGGTCACGTTCCCCGCCTTCTCGGGAATGGCGACGACGGCGAAGATCGCTACGACGCCGCCATCTGCCTCCGTGGCGACGTCCCACGAGTCAAAGGTAAAGGCTTTGACTTCGTCGATGCCTCTGTAGGAAGTGAGGTTGTAGCGGTGCACGGTGGTGCCGCCGGAGGAGCCGGGGATCGCAATGAAGGCCTCCGTGCCGATCATGCCGCCGCCGGCGAGGTTGAGTCCCCAGGCCACCCACCCAGATGGTTTGGGAGGCTCGGCGGCGTAAGCGACGGCGAGGGTGCGATTGGTGGCGTTGTAGGTGTAGTGGAGGATGGCGCCGAGGGTGGGGAGGGCGGTGCAGTTGGCGTAGGTGCGGTTTTTCGGAAGCTTATAGGAGGCGCAGGTGAGGGCAGAATGGGAAGAAGTGAAAAAGAGAGAGAGAAAAACTAAGAGAGAAAGAGCAATGGTGGTTTTGAAAGGTGTGTGAAACGCCATTGATGAATAATTGAGAAAAAGTTCAGAGAGAGAGAGAGAGTGAAGAAGATGGTTTAGCTTTGGAGAAGAATGAAGAGAGATATATAATAGAAGTGAAAGCGTGTGGATAGCACAAAGTGAGATTGGAAAAAGAAAAAAAAGATGATTTATTGCTTCTTGAAATTAAAAAATGTTTGGTATGTTATTAATGTTATATATTCATTTCATTTAATTTTTTCATTATGTTCGTCGTATTATACACACCCAAGCTATCCCAAGCTATTAAGAATGATGATGAGTACGTTTCTCATCTTAATAAAATATTTTTATTACAAAATTAAAAGTATGATATTATAGTAAAAAAATAAAATAAGTTGAGCATGCGTTTAATTTGAGGTTAAAGTTTCTGATTTACCTTTTAAATATAAACATGAAAGTTATTTAAAGAATAAATCTTTAAATTTGTGATTACTTTATACGATATATACTAATTGAACGGCTCCAATTCAATCTTTTGTTTAATTTAATTTTAATTATATTCAATTGAAATTTAATTTTGTCTTTGATTAAATTTAACTTTTATATAAATATTATATATTATTTTGTTAAAATTTATATTTATATTAAATATTTTTCTTTCAATATTTCTAAATCAAATCTAACTATATTTTTGAAAAAAAAAATATTATATTTATATTTTGTTATCTAAAAAATAGAGTCAGAGTTAGTTTAAACTTAGAAAAAAAATCTTCGTTATTTTTAAATTATAAGAAAAAATTTTAATTATTTTTTAAATTGAAAGAAAAACTCTTTATTCTTTTTAGAATTTGTAGGAAAAAATTTCATCATTTTTAAAGTTAAAAGAAAAATTTTTCATTATTTTTAAAATTTGAAGAAAAATTTGATATTAAAAGAAAAATTTATTATTATTTTTAACATGATAGGAAAAATATTAATTACTTTTAAATTAAAAATAAAATTCTTTAATTTTTTTTAAATTGGTAAAAGAAAATCATTAATTTTAACTTGGAACTAATGATGTATTTAAGTGAAAAAAGATGGAAAACAAATTGAACACAGTACGAAATTTGGGACCGATGTATATAAGCCAAAAATTTAATTATTGTTTGAGGAAAAAACTTTAAAAGGAATAGTTTTGCTAAGGAATGATTAAATTGTTTCTTAATTTTTAAACAAAGTTAAGAATAGTGTGTCAGTCTTAATAAATTTTTTAATATGGAAATTTTGATTTAAAGTTATATTCCATGTGACTGACTGTGAAATTAGTGTTGAGGATTCGTGATGTAGAAACTAACTAATACTAAACAATCTAGTTCAGGAAAAGCACGTTAAGGAATCTTAGAAAATAGTGTCTTATTATTTAATGAACAATTTGACTAATTCTATAATTGTCCTGTGATTAATTTAATATTGTACTACACATTCAATGTAACATTTCAGATTATACCATTTTTTTTTTCACACTCGGACGTGTTTAATGGGTTTTAATGTGAATTTTCTGATATTGATATGTCCATTGAATTATATCTTTTAGTTTTCTTAATTCGTAAGTTTTGACTTAACTTTTGTAAAAAATATTTATTTTTTATTTCTATAAATTTTTAAATGCTTTTTTAGTTCTTATAAAATGTGTGAATCTCATTTTTGTCTAAAAATTTAAAAAGTTTACGTGAGAAAATATGACACATGATAAGGGTTTACTAGTATAAGAACTAAACTAAAATAGCAATTGAAGCAAATAAAGAGAAAAAAAAAAAACAAGATTAAAATATCAATATCACATAGGAAATAAAAAAGATGAAGTTCTGAGTGCACCCTCTTATAAGATTTTCATGATAAATTTATCAAAGAACCATAACTTGAATTATAAGATATATATGACTCAAAATGAGAATTACTCTATTAAGAGACAATAGTCTACATCAAATCTTTATAAAGTTAAAATTGTTACGATGCCGCTTGATCCTAAATTTGAATGAAATAAAGGACATGTTTTATTTAAAAAAAAAAAAAAAACAACACTAATACACTATACATATCATTGTCATCCATGCATTCTTCATCTTTCCTTTATTTAAGAGAATTTGAGATTTAATTTTAGAAAAACTTATAAAAGAAATAACCCATGTTAAAATATAAATGTGTATTCTCTTATTTCATAATAAAATTTTTATAATCAGCTTAATTATTTGCAAAAAATATTTATGTTTTGGTTTCTTTTTTAATTTTCTAAAAATTTAAAGAATTTTTATGTTCCAATTTTTTTATTTTATTTTTAAGTTTTAAAGGACTTGTGTTTATGTTATGTAATACTCATAATGTTAACTTCAAGTTAGACCGTTTGTAAAATAGTCTAATGAGTACAAAAACATATAGGTAACATACCTTTTATTTGAAATACTTTATATAATTTTTTTGTTATCGGAATAGAGTCGGAGTTTAGAAAGATTTAATATTTTATTTAAGGTAATTTGATTTATCTTTAAAGATATTTATCTAATATGGCTGATTTTAACAAAGCCGATTCATTGGTATTTGAAACTAAAAAAATGTAAATGTTGTCTTACTAACAACATTTCTTTTAGTACAAAAAAAAATCGTACAGACAAAATTTACTATTTAATTTATCGACAAAATGAATCTTTTGATAAGAGTGGTTGGCAAGTTCTGTCGATAAATTACAATTTGTATTATCGACTTATATTTTTGACACCAAATTATAATTCAAATTATTAATGGTGTTTTGGTAAATTTGTTAACAAATTGAGCAACAAATTTCTTATCAAGTCTGAAAAAAATTTGCGTACATTATGGTGAGATGGGTGAGAAGAAGAAGGGAAGAAGAAAGGAAGAAGAATAAAAGAAGAGGAGGAGAAGGAGGAAGAGGTGGAGGAGATGGAGGTTTGTAATGAGCTACCGACAACTTGATGATGTTGTGGCAACAACTTGATTATGAAGTGGCGACTACTTAATGGTGACGTAAAGGAGGTGGAGAAGGAGGAGGAGGAAGAGGTTGAGTATGAGCCAAACGTGATTGTGGTGGACACACTGCAACTCGCCCTCAACACGCAAATAGAGGTGATTTTCAGCCGAATACAGTTAAATTTTGTCTGGGTTGACTCAGCCTAATGCAGTCAAATTTTGGGTCAGGGTCAACTCAACTGAATACTTCCAAATTTTGTCTAAGATCAGCTGGGCCAAATTTTGATCGGACCAACTTGACTGAATTCGGCCGAATTCGGTCAAATTTCGTAAAGGGTCACGCCAACTCAGTCAAATACGAATAAATTTAGACTAGTCCGTCTTGACCTTTATCCCAACCTAACCAAAAATATAATTGAAAATTTGGATTAAATATTTTAGATTATTCATTTTGAAAATCTAGATTTAGAGAATGGATATTCAATCTATAAAATATATAAAATGTAGATCATATTGAAATTTAGATCCAATAAAATGGATTTTAAATGTATTGAATTTTTAATAAAATGAATATTAAATGGATTGGATCAGAGAAAAAGTGGATTGGATCATGAAAATTAGATTTTTTTTGTCCATCCCTAACTGCAAGGGGGAGGGGAGGAGGAAAAAGAAAAAAAAAAGGAAAAAAAGAAGAAGAATAGGAGGAGGAAGAAGACTCAATTGTGTATTTTACCAACGGCCATAATCTATTGATAATTATTGACGATTATTTATCGATATATACTTACCAATATAGTTGTGACCATAAGTAATTATCGATGGATTTCATCATCCGTCAATAAGATTTAGTGACAATCACTTTATGGATTGTTTTTTGTTCGTCAGTAATTTATCAATAAACTAGAATTACTAACTGATTTTTGTTATTACCAACAAATTAAACTCATCGGTAATATGTGATTTTCTTATAGTGTTAGTTATGTAATTTTTTTGAAACTTTTAAATAAAATTTCCTTCCCAAAATTCTTGTAAGTTTTCTCTCGTTCATTTTCATTTTCTTTTGATCTTTATTTACCTCTCTAATATATAAAAGATTTCATTATGTATTTATGATTCCATTTTCTTAAAAAAAAGTAGGAATTAAAATCATAATCAAACATGACTTCTCTATCAAATTGTCATGGTGAATGGTATTCATAGACACTAGCATCATTAAGAATACTACCATTATGATATTACTATTAAAGAAAGAAACAAAATTTTATTTTTCCTGCAAACAATTCACCATCTTTATTTAACCATTGAAGTTTGTAAAGACTTATGTGAGAATGATTATTAAACAAAGTTTCTCAACCATATTTTGCTTCTAATGTCAAAACAACTTCATTTATCAATAATTAATGTGCACAATTTATTATAGTTAAATAATTAATGTGCACAATTTATTATAGTTAGATACTTAATATGAAAAACATTGTTTTTGAGAATCACTCTAGTCCTTTTCGACTTTGCAAAGCAATGCTCTAGCCATTAATAAAGTGTCCTTTAAAGGTATAGTGATGCATTCATCATCACTAGAAAAATATGAAGAGGAAGTAAAAGACTTCTTTCTTTTACATGGCCTTCTTCATCTTGAATCCCATAGGAGTAAACCAAATACATGTATGATCCCACTAACAATACAAATTGTTAAACAATAACCACTCATATTTATAAAAAAGAAAAGAGATTCATAAACGTAATTCATGTTGAATATTTTAGTTCAAAATTCATATACTTTTAACAATTATTTATTTATTTATTATGACCAGAGCCAACACTAAACAGGGAAATGGGAAATTATAATTTGTTGGGTACACGTGTTTTCTAGTGATTGGTTGGAGTAAAGTAAAATTTCGCAACTAGTTGACCATGGAAGTTGTGATAAGTAAGTTTACTGGGGAAGGTCACAAGCACGATAAATTTGGAGAGGATTTTTTATAATTATTTAAAATCATTTTTGTTAATCAACACGTGTGGATGAAGAAAATGCGTGTGGGGTCACTCATAAGATCACGGACCATGGTGATTCCGGTATTTCAACACTTTGACCGACAGTGTTACGTAGTAAAATTATAAATTCAAATTAACCCATTTATAAACTAATAGATGGATATTTATTTATTCCATATAAATTCATAAATTAATTTATTGTACAATTTGTTGGATGTATATATAGATACGAATTTGAATTTTCTGTTATTGTTGTTTTTCTATTATATCTTTATAATATATTGATTATTATTAATTTTGACGTTTTAAAATATATTAAAAAAATATTTAAAATATCAATATAATATATTTTTAATGTTTGATAGAGAATAACACAAAAAAATTAATAAAAAAATCTGAACTCATATAAATACAAATCTCACTTTATAAATTAATCGTATAAAATTAAATTAAATTTAAAATTTACTTTTTAAAATGGTATCTTAATATTTTTATAATCTATCTTAATCAAATTTCTTGAATATGTTATTTTATCTACTATCTAGCCGTTCATGATACTTTATGTTTTATAAAAGAATACAATATTTTCAACCATAAATCTTATTACAACGATGAGTTTATAATTTTTTTACTTATATATTATTTATTTACTCGATATTAAACTTCTAACTTCTCTTAAATTCATAACATAGGAACGTATTATCATAAATGAAAACAAATTTGATTAAGATTTAAATTGATCTTTTAATATTAATTTATATTAATCTATGTTTATTTTATATTTAAATTAATTTTATACTTTCTTACTAGAATCACTTCGAATTAAATCCAGAATAGTTGAAAGTGCTTTTTGACAAACCCTTTTTGTGTGTGGATAAGCCGCAAGCCGTGCGGATTTTCATAGCCTCTTTTAACATTCGCCGACACGCGCATCTTTATTTCTTCTTTTTTCAATTATGCTCTTTTTTAGAAAACTTTTATAAAATTGAAATACAGAATAAATTGAAGAAAAAAAAAGTTATTTTAGTCCATATGTTTTTATCCTTATTTTTACTTTATTCTTTTAGATTTTTGCATCTTTTAAGTAATTAAGATTTGTTTTTCTGTTGATTTGATACTAGCACTGATTTTAGAAACAGTTCTTGTAATAACAGTGAAAATTATTCACCATATTTGTTGTTTTATTGCTGTAATTAATTTAAATATAGTAACGATTTCCATATTTGTTGTTTTATTATTGTAATTAATTTAAATATAGTAACGATTTCCATAATTAATTTAAAATTGTCAGCATTGCTGTCTTATAATATGAGATCTTTTAAAGTTAATTATCATAAAACATAAAATCTCAAAACAGACAAACAATAAGATCAAAGATAAAGTTTTCAAGAAAAGAAATATCAATTAAGTCGTGAGTGTGGTCATTTTAGTTTTTTTTTTTAAATAAAAATAAATTCACTTGATTAAGCTTATGAAAAGTGTTAGACCAAAAGTGCATATTTTGTTGATGAAATTTTATTGGTTTTTTTATAAAATTGATGTAATTTCTTAATACAATTATCGAAATAAGTAGATTTAAAAAAAAATATTAAATGGATAAAATCGTATGTAATAAATACGATTTTAAACTATTAAAAATAATAAAGTTGTATTTCACATGTACCACTTTTAATTCATACTTCACTTTTTTATTCATATATTTAAAATTTTATATATTTTTTTTATTTTAACGCACGGAAGTCATCAATTTAACATACGATGTTTCTTTTTTGTCTTTTATATATTTTTTATGTTGAAGTTTAATATGTTTATTTTTATTTTCATTCAAAATTTATCTTTCTTTATTAAAATTATTTTTTAAATAATATAATTATTGAATGTTTCAATTTTTTTTATGTTTTCCTAATGTTTATACAATCATATATTTTTCTTATATTTTTTATTTTAAGTTTTCTTAATAATTTGATTAGTAAATTAAATATAATATTTTGAGTTCTTTTATTTTTTTAAAAATAAATTATGGTTTTTTACTTTTATTTAAAAATATTTTTGATTTTGAAATTTTTAAATATTTTTTTAAATTTTATATATATATATATATACTTTTCTTATTAAACTATATAAGAATATTAAGTGAATAAACTATAACAAATTTTTATATTTTAAGATATTTTTTACAAATCTACATATATTGTTTTAAAAATATATATATAGTTGATTTAATTATTACAATTATATTTACACAATACATACACTTAAGTAAAAAAAAAAAAAACCCTCAAAAAATTAAGAATTGGGGAAAATGTGTGACGCATAACACTAAATATAGAGCAATACTAAGATAAGTGGTGATGTGAATTATTACTTATTTTTCTAATGACATTTTAAGCAAAGTATGAAATAAATACTCTAATTTTTTTTATATTTTAAAAATATAAAAAAATCGTGAAACTAATCGATCAATTCTTTAAATGTTCCAAATTTTGACAGCTATTCATTCTTTATTTTAATAGTTTAGTTTTTGTCATGTATTTGATGTTATGAAACATGTTCCCCACATGTTAGATTTAGTTGTCATGCTTTACATCCTTTATGGGACCAACCACAAAATAATTGTATTAAAGTGGAATTATGAAATGTCTTAAACATATATAAACATTCCTAATGACACATTTAATCCATCATCATAATCACTGTTACACATGTTCATGTAAATATAAAATAAACAAATAAATAATAATATGTGTTTTATGCAAATTAGTTCTTCTTTGCTTATTTTTAAAACAAGTTCATGTATTATTTATTATATCACTGTAAAATTGATAAAAAGTACTAAAATAGGAATATAATAAATGTGTATACACGGTTATCTAATACAGTGTAAATCCTAATATTATGATGGCAATTTACTACATATCACTAAATATAATATATATATATATATATATATATATATATATATATATATATTACCATAACAATTATAACTAAGTATATAAATAAATTATTTATTTAAATATATTAATAGTATTATTTAATTAATCAATAACCAATAACAACATCGTCAATTTATTTTAAATATTAATTTAAGTTTTTATATTTATGATTATAGTAATAAATTTACCATTAACTTCATTTTATATTTATTTTATAAAAAAATCATAATTATTAGTAATATCTAATTATGACATTTATTTTTATGATTAATAATTATGTGATTTGTTTTAAACAATTCATTAATTAATCAGTTAATAGAATTAATTGCTTTTAATTTTATAATTATGAATGATTTGTTTTTATTTTATACGTTTTGAAATCTTTTAAATTATACCATTGCAATTAATAATTATATGATTATCTTTTAAGGATTTTTGATCAATGACTTTATTTCATTAATTCTTTTACATTTCTTTAATTATGAATAGAGTTTTTTTATTGGTAATTGGTAGTATTATTATAATTACTAAGATACGTTTGGTACCTATTTTCGTTCAATTATATCATTTTAGGCCTAATATTGTTTTTTTTTTCAAACATGTCCCAATTTTTGTCAAATTTGTTAATTTTAGTCCTTTTTTTGTTAAGGTTATTTAAATAACTAATGTATGAATAATGACAGTCACATGTCACTATGTGATTCTTTTTTTATAATATTTGTTTAAATTTGTTTAAATTTTTTAAAAAATATCCACATGTCATTCCAGGAGCATATTGTTAGACTCAATGTTTTATATTCAATTTGGTTCTTCGTTGTTTTTGTTCAATTTTAATATCATAGTACCATTTTTATTTTAATAGAGCAATTTTGTCTCTTTCCAAATTTAAACCAAATTTACTTTTTATTAGAGATGGCAAATAAACCCGTCCCCGTGGGTATTGTCCGAACCCGTCCCCGTTTTGACGGGGAATCCCCGCATTGACTGGGTATGGGTATGGGTATGGGGAATCCCCGACTTTTTCAGTTGGGTAT
>Ga0214545_1008888_pt1 | contig 15676 bp, 8 predicted proteins | sample CNSS4metaG_FD_160064 | JGI IMG/M metagenome (GOLD analysis project Ga0214545, IMG submission 160064) | Root nodule microbial communities from cowpea collected in UCLA plant growth center, Los Angeles, California, USA - CNSS4 | ecosystem: Host-associated > Plants > Roots > Nodule | place: USA... | reverse complement strand
TTTAATTTTTAAAAAAAATATTATAACAATTTTTTAGTCTTTTTTTTTTTTAAGAAAAAGCTCGGGTGTAATTATAATTTATGTTTCGAAACATAAATTTGAATTGAACATTACCTTTTGGTTTAAACAAATTCAAACAACTGAACCCTTTGTAGAAAATGTTAATCGCATTTCTACTGAAAGGATTATATTAATTAGTTTATCACAGCTAATTTCATTTAAACTTGCTTATGATCTGAAAACAACAAAGAAAAACAAAACTGTATTAGAAAAGTTGACAGATTATTAAACTTCTTAAACTTTATTACAGGAGATAAATTTAGTTAAAAAGCAAGCAGTTAGGTTAATTAGTTGAAGTCTGAAAAGAAAAGAAATGATAGGTTTTAAGCATGAGTTGAGGTAAATAGTAATTTTTTTTTACTAATCTAAGTTGTTTAACTGTAATGAGTTAAAGGATGAGAGTGTAGTGTAGAAGAAATGCATGAGGATATAGAAGAAGCAGAAAAATGAAGAAGTGAAAGTGAGTGAAAAGGGGAAGGTTTAGATGGCGGTGTTATATTGGAAATAATGCATTTGGCAGATGGTGATGGTGGCACACATGATGGTGCATCATGTATCTACTTTGACTTGTGGGTGCCCTACAAATTTGTCTATTGTGATGAAAATGGTGCCTATTTGCGCGTTAAGGGACTGCCCCACAATATTCATTGCCATGCATTTACCACCTACGGATAGGAATAAATATTCTGTTACACACCAACAGTTTTGAGACATTAACGTTGCAGTACCCTCCTTCATAGAGACACATGCACGCAGAAAGTCTATGGATCCTATACCTCTCTTGGACCCAAAACAAATTAATAATTGCTTTCCTCTTCCATAGATTCTACTCTTTCATTCTCTTCTCTTCTCATTCCTCATATCCTTTGCAATTACTTATCAATCCTAATTTAAGCATTAGTTTAAGTTTCATATATAGAAATTACTTCAAATTCATTGTCTTTGAGTTTAAAGTTATAAATTAAACTCATGTCTCACTTCATATTATCATTAAAATGTTCATGAGACATGTATCGATTAAAAAGTTCTATATTGAATAGGGATAAGGTCAATTTATATATATATATATATATATATATATATATATATATATATATATATATATATATGGGTGGAATTCTCAACTTGCAAACCGGTTTTAAGAGATTGAGATACGCTTAAAGTTCAATTTTTGATATGATATCAGAATCATGAGTTAAAATCTATCTTAACAAAGTTGTTGCTCGTTGTCGGACCACTCATTAATATTTAGTCTTGCACTTGAGCTTGAGATGTACATGTTGCGTAAGGGATTGTGTTGAAAATCTTACATCAACTAGATAGAGGATTTCACATTATATATATACGTCCAAACCTCACCTTACAAATTGATTTTGTAAGATTTTTGAATGAGACTTAAAGTTGATTCCTAACTAGACTCGACCATAATCTCCAATTGAGCCATGAGACTAAGTAATGAAGGATGTGTGCAATTAATGTGCACAACCTTTCGGACTTGCTAAATTATAGTCAAACATTTGTATTAAGAAATTGTTAATCATCATTACCTTTCTCTGAGTAGGGTATAATCATTGTAGTTGTGATAAAAACTACTTCTTGTTGTTCAAAGTATATATGGTATACTGATTACATGTCTCAACTTAAATTTGAGATCAATAATTAACAGAAATAATATGCAATGTTACATCATTTAGTGTACGTTAGTAGCTAGTATTTAGTGTAGGAAATAGGTGGACCAAGTTAAAAATATTTCATATCAATTGTGACATGTTTTTGTACCCTTCATTTTTAGATTTTAAACTTTACTAAATTGAATGCTAGAATCCTTGTAAATAATATAGGAATGAGTAGACCACCATTATTTAACCACATATCTTATTTCTGTAAGGCATGTGATCAATTAATACACCATTTATGACAATTTAATTTTGTTTTCTTTTCCTTTTGTAATTTTGCTAAAAAATTAAATTAAAAAAAAGAATCTTTACTATTATTGTAGATGAAGTGTGGTACGCATTTTTAATACTTGTAGAAATAAAGAAGAGTGAAAATTTGAAACCTGTTAAATATAAAATTTTATCTCATTTTACTTAATTAATTCACTAAAATTATTCTAATTTAAGTTTAAGAAAACTTTTATTTTCTCTAAAATTATAGTTTAAGAAAAGAGATATATACAAATAATTGTAAGTAATTTAATATAAAAAATTATGTTATATATTATGCTAAATATCTTTTTATTTAACAAATCATTATTAGATTTTAAAATAGTTCAAAATTTACATTTTAAAAATAACATTTTCAAATTCTCATTTTTTTTAATCGTGGATCAATTTCTCAAAATTTCAAATTGTAGTAAATAAATAAGATATTGTAAATACATTAGTTAAAATGTGAACGAATAAGTTTCACACTAAGATTGTATAGCGAGTGTCGCAAAGTTTGAGTATCATAAATACATTATTTAAAATGTGAATGAATGAGTTTCACAAATTCGTATTTTATATTTTAAAATATGAATCAATCCGTTAAACTTCATATTATGATAAATGAATATCTGTTAGAAATAAATTTATTTAAAATATGAATGGGTGTGTTTTTAAAATAAATTTGAGTGTTATAAATAAAATTATTTAAAATGTAAACGGATGGGTTTCACAATTTCTTATTTTATGTTTTAAATGTCATCAATCCGTTATACTTGTAAATTATGCTAAATTAATACATGTATTATAAATAAATTTATTTAAATTATAAACGTAAGAGTTTCATAAATTCTTATTTTACTTTTTTAAAGGTGCATCAATACGTTAAATTTGTAAATAATGGTGAATGAATTTATGTATTATAAATAAATTTATTTAAAATGTGAACGGCTTAGTTTCACAAATTATTATGAGATGGCAATGTGAGTTTTCCAAAATATATTTAAAATGTGAATGTATGGGTTTCACAAATTCTTATTTTAGTTTTTAAATATGGGTCAATACGTTAAACATGCAAATTATGGTGAATGAATAATGTATTATAAATAAACTTATTTAAAATTTGAATCTTTAAGTCTCACAAGTTCTGAGATTCTATAATGAGTTTCACACATAGCATTATAAATAAATTTATTTAAAATATGAACGGATGCATTTCACAAATTTTTATTTTATTTTTTTAAACGTGGTTAATCCATTAAACCTGAAAATTATGGTAAATGAGTAATGTATTATAGATACATCTATTTAAAATGTGAATGGATGAATTTCACAAATTATAAGATTATAAGATTATGTAGTTTTATAAAATTTGGAGTATTATAATTATATTTATTTAAAATATGAACATATGAGTTTCACAAATTCTTATCTTATTTTATTTTTAATGTGCATCAATGTGTTAAAGTTATTAATTATGACTAATGTATGATGTATTATAATATTTAGAATGCTAAACATTTGCTTATGAAATATTAGAGATCATATAATTACAATATAAAATATTATTTGTGTTGGACATATTTAGAGATTGTGAATTGATGAGAGATAAGAGATATAAGAGATATGTTACATGAGAAACTTGTTATTTTATTTTATTCAAATAAGTAAGTTGAAAGATTTTTCTTATTTATCATCGAATCAGTTAAATCAAGTTAAGGGTGTGTTCTTCACTCTTATTCGCATCTTACCAATGGTCAATCGGCAACAACATGTGAGCGAATTGAAAATAGTCGTAAAATAATTTTATGTGATTTTTTTATTTGAAAATAAAATCACAAAATTATTAATTCGAGAATTTTTCCTTTTCAAATGCAGATTTAGGCAAGATGCGGACTTAGATGAGTACGGACTTAAGCAAATACTTACTGTAATTTCACACATTATTTTAATATTTGTAAGGTGTATTTTATAAAAAATATTTAAAATATGAATATATGAGTTTCACAAATACTTTATTATATGCTTTTAAATGTGAGTTATTGTGTTAAACTTGCAAATTGGTGAATTAATAATCTGTATATCTATATCTATATATAAAAGAAATATTCTCTTTTTGTCTAGATATTTTGTTTTTCAGTTTTATCATTTAAATAAAAGTTTTTTAAATTAAAAAAAATATTTTAAGTGACTTTTTCTAAATTTTAATTATTTTTTTATTTGACCATTTTTTAAAACTTGACTATTTTTAGTTAAAAAATTATTTAAAAATAAATAAAAATGATTTATAATAAAATTATAAATATGATTTATATTTAATTTTATATTTATAATAATAATAAAAATATTATTATTATTTTTTATTATTTTAAACACATATGCGTATTAGTGTATTATAAATAAATTTATATAAAATTCAAATGGATGAGTTTCATAAATTTTGAAATTATATGGTGGGTTTTACGCATTCCGAATATTATAAATAAATTTATTTAAGATGTGAATGGATAAGTTTCACAAATTCTTATTTTATTTCTTTTTAAATCATCCTCGATGTCTTAAATTTGCTAGTTATGGTTAATGAATGATGTATTATAAATATTTTCTTTCATTAAAATGTAGATAAATGTTTAAGAAATTATGATATTATAGAGCGAATTTCACATATTTATTATAAATAAATTTATCTGTAATGTGAACTTTTCACACATTTTCATTCAAGATTTTATATGTGGGGACAATTTTTGGTTAAAATATTTGGTTGGTATTTGTTTGAAAATTTGAAGTAGGTCCTCATATTTTGATTTGTTTTAATTGGATTTCTACTTTTAAGAATGTGTAATAATTAGGTTTTTTTTTTATTATTACTAAATTAACGATGTTAGATATGTGTCATGTATCAGTTCGAGATTTTTTTTATATTTTTAAAATTTTATTTATTTAAAAAATATGAACAAATACAAAATGAGTTTAACAAATTATGAGATTATAAAGTGAGTATCACACATTTTGAGTATTACAAATAAATCTATTTATAATGTGAATGAATGAGTTTCACACGTTCTTACTTTAGTTTTTAAATGTGGGGTCAATTTTTGGTTAAAATATTCGATTGGCATTTGTTTGAAAATTTGAAGTAGATCTTCGTATTTTGATTGATTTTAATTGAGTTTCTATTTTTAAAAATGTGTAATAAATAAGTTTTTTTCGTCACTATTATAATAACAATGTTAGATATGTGTCACGTATTAATAAAATTATTTATTTATTTATTTAATTTTTTCAAAAGATATGAACAAATACCCAAATGAGTTTAACAAATTATGAAATAATAGTGAGTTTTCCATATTTTGAGTATTATAAATAAATCTATTTATATTTATAATGTGAATAGATGAGTTTCACACATTCTTACTTGAGTTTTTAAATGTGGGTCAACTTTTGGTTAAAATACTCAATTGGTATTTGTTAAAAAATTTCAAGTAGGTCCTCATATTTTGACTAGTCTTAATTGGATTTTTATTTTTGAAAATGTGTATCAATTAGGTTGTTTTGTTAGCACTATACTAACAATGTTAGATATGTGTCACATGTAAGTTTCTGATTTTTTTTAATTTAATTTAATTTTTTAATATATATATATATATATATATATATATATATATATATATATATTCTGATGATGATAATGATGGATATTTTGATATAAAATTCATTATAAAGATATAACATCGATAAGATTTGAATTAATTTATATATATATATATATATATATATATATATATATATATATATATATATATATATATATATATATATTTGTGTAACATCCCATTTAATTAATAACCCTAATTAAAAGAGGCATCACACAAAATAATATAATAAATCGGTCCATAAGTGTAAACATTACTCTCCATACAATTGTTCAAAAGAAGATAGGAGAGAAAATTGGACACACCACGATGCCAATAACAAAGCATAATAAAGTACGATAGTGTTCTAAAAATAAAGCCCAATGGCCAGACAATACATGCGTCATAGTCCTAACAGAAAAGCCCAAAAGCGGAAACCATCCTAGACGGCTATGCAGCGGAGCCACCATCGCCCTGTTGACCATGAGTATTTCTTGAATCTGCTCACATCAATAAATTGATGATCATCACAAAGAGAGAGATCCACACCACAAAACATACAACAAACAAAAGGGTAAGCTAGAGCGAAAAAGGATTTATCATACAATTATATACATTTCACAGTTAAATATACATGCATCATCCAATCATGTTTTGACCTTCCAAACAATACACTAAGACTCAGACACGACTCATCCAGATACATATAATTAGTCAGATTCAGCGGATGCTTGCACTTGTGGTGGATTTCCCTGCTTCATTGAGCTGCTCTCCCCCGAGCTAAATGTTACAATGTCTCAACCCACACACACAAGGTTATCTTTTAATGGGTTTCAAGCCTCCTGCTACTCTCACCACAAGAGTCAGTCCACTCTATGTGAGACTAATTGACTCCTTAGAGTGTTAGGATACAACCTTACCTTGAATCGTTACTAAATTATATAGATGGGGCACCACCATGAACTCCCACTAACAAGGGTTATGGAATTACGTCCTGACCAACTGAGGCACCACCATGACGTCTCAACATATTCCATCCATTTTTATCATATCTCATGCCAACACCATGCCACTTTCATTACCAACCATCTCATTTGTTTTACATGCCAAGATCATACCAACATGTAAGACCCAAGAAAATTAAATAGTTAATTAAATAATTATTTAATAAATGCGGGTAATAGAAGCCTTTAAGGCATTTAATGCAGAGAGTTATGACGTGGAAAAGTACTAGCTCAAGTGGTTGAGAGTACTTTGTTTGTGTGAGAGGACTTGGGTTCGAGTCTTATGTATGCTAATTATGTGTTATTTTAATATGTGTTTTGGGGTTGCAAGCACAGAACGGGACAATTTTGGGGTGAAAGACACATCCAATTCGCGTTTGTAATCCTTATATTATGCCTTGCGTGATTAAAATTGCATGTTTCCCATCTGTTTCTGCACTATTTTATTGAGGTTCTTGGGCTTTTTCCCAGAAACCGCCTGGCGGCTCAATCCCTACCGCAAGACGGCACATCAGAGATGGGTGTTGTTCTTGTTTTGGCTTGAACCGCCTGGCGGCGACGAAGATCTGCCAGGTGGTACAACGTTGTTCGCGTTTTTCTTGATTGATTCTTGTTGCTAATTGAGTGAAAATCAATGTGATTGTTGGAATTGATCTGTTTAAACCCTATTGTGTGTCGTGAATCTATGAAATCAAACACAAACTTAGTGCATAGCCAAATTTTGGAACATAACCGTGTGTGTACCCTATAATCGTATGTGTAAAATTTGGAGAGGTTTGAATTGGGGTTAATTCCAGAGAGTTGAAGCCAAGTGAACTCTAAGAATTTATTGAGAACAGAAGGTTCAGATTATTGTAGATGCATTGTTGAAATTTGGAGTGTTAGGTATTAAGGATGTAGTGCATGAAAGGTTTGTTGTCAGCCGTAGAATGAAGAAACCTATGTTTGGCTGGGTACTGGTGTACCGCCTGGCGACAAGTGTAGCGCCGCCAAGCGAAGACGAACGGGATTGCGAGGTTAGACAGTGAGAAAAATTGGAGAGAGGAACCTAGAAGAGTGAGTAGTACTGGAAATTATTGGTGAAACTGTGATGAACAATATAATTATTGTATTGAATTATTAGGGATTGGAAGAGGTGGGAAGGTGTGAGTATAGTATGGTGTGATTGCAGGAAAGTTAATTAAAGCTAGGGAAGATGATGAATTCTAATTCAAAGTTCAAGTTGGGAAAGTATCAGTGGGCTTGGAGGTGTAAAATTGGGACATGGGATAGTGTGTCTTAGTGTGTTGAGGTATTAGCTATGACTTGTATAAGATGGATTGAAAGCTAAGTCAGTGGAAGAGGTTTTACTGTTGTAATGTGAATTGGGTTGGTAATGTACTATAAGGTAAGGTTTGGTGTGAACTCATTTGGAGTGGGTTGGTTCCTTGATTACTGATTGATGAACTTGGTTAATCCTAGATTTCGTTTTGAGACTGAGAATGGGAAAAGTTATAGGTAATGGGTTCACTTGTGGGCTGCCAAGGAGTCTAAAATAAGAATTGAATGGATAAAAGTGTAATGATGCTTTGGAGCAGTCAAGAGGAGGTGAGATAATCGGGACTGACGCGTGAAACAACAAATTGGTACGCTGCTGATACAGCGCCTGGCGGTGTGAGTGTGCATGTCAGGCGGTAGAAGCTCCAGGAAGGGGTCTGTAGCGATTGGCGCCTGGCGGTAGAATAGGATCCGCCAGGCAGACACAGAGCAGTGGGCAATCTGTTCGTGGACCTGGCTCCTGGCAGTGTGGCCTGAACCGCCAGGCGGTCTACACTGATTTTGCCTGGCGGCGCTTGGGGTTGCGCTAGGCGATTGTGCTACAGAGTATGACTTGTGTGTGTTGCTTTTAAGTTACAATGATGTTATGCTTGGATCGGGAGATGTTGTGTCATGAGCGGGTAGGTTATTGGATGGTGGTTAACATGTGATGGTATGAGCGGGGAGGTTCATATCTAGTTACTCTCGCGTGGGGATACGAGCGAGGTAGGTTCGTATGTTCCGTGCTCACGCTTGAGAGATGCCATGTGCGGGGAGGTACGGGGCTGGTGGATCACATGTGTTGAACTACGGGCGGGCAGGTCCGTAGAGTAGGACTATGAGCGGGGAGGTTCGTAGAGGTAGGACCATGAGTGGGCAGGTTCGTGTGAGCATCATATTCCCGAGTCCAAGGCTAACCATTTGTGTGAAACGAAGGCTATAAAGCTTTGGGGTTAAGGTCTTGGCCAAGAACTAAGTAGATTGAATAAGATGGGTGTATGAGTTATCTTGCATATTATATATATGTTATTTTTATTCTCTCAGCTCACCCTTTCTGTGTGTGTATGGCGATGATCGTGTGATTCGTTACACGGGAGCAGATATTGATACAGGTTATACTGAGGACGCTCAGGCGACGGAGTGAGGGCTAGTTGGGATTAAGCTAGGATTTTATTTATGTTATCATTTATGTTTTTGGATTTTTGGAAATTGTAAAGTTTTAAATACTATGATTTTAATAATTATGGCGCGATGTTTAAATATTTTAATTTTCCCGCGTTTTTGGAATAATAATATCGTGACATTTTATTTTATTTTCTTTATTTATTTATTTAAATTAGTAATATTCCTTAGGGATGTTACACAACACACCCAACAAATTCATACCCACAGATATCTCATGCATAATCACATGCCTCATACTTTAAATAAAGCAAACCAACAAATCAAACAACCAATAATAACCATGTGAGGAAAATAGTGTGACCTGCAGCACATCTCGCTCAAGTCAGAAGTCCTCGCTTAGGTGAGAGGGAAGCCATCGCTTAAGCTGCAGACTCTCGCTTAGGCGAGATCGTGACAGAGGCCTAGGGAGGTTTTTTGAACGCTTGCTTAGGCGAGCCCTCCTCGCCTGAGCGAGGCCACCCCTCGCCCAAAGGTGAGGTTCCTCGCCTGGGCTAAGACTGTAGCAACACACCAAAGCTCCCACGCGTTCTCGCTTAGGCAAACGTCTTTTGTCTGAGTGAGGTAGTACCTCGCTCAAAACAAGAGATCTTCGCCTAAGCGAGAGTTCAAATGTGAACCTAGCCTGCTTCTGCAAGTCTCGCCTATGCGAGACAGGGTCGCGTGGGCGAAAACATCGGGTTTTGCCACTGTTCTCCCTACAACAGTCATACATTCATACCAAACAATATAACCAGGCATCCCATGCATCCACAGTAGTACACAAGCTCAAGGATCGTGAAACAAAAGCAAAACAAACAACAATCACATTAAACAAAAAGGTTCTAGCTTCCCTTACCTGGAAATAGCTAGAAAATGCCTAAACTCTAAACGGTGGCACGACAGCCCTAAAAGCGGACTTGTGAACTAAACAAGACAACGGAATAGAGTTAGGAACTAAGCTTACTACGAAACCCTACTGTAAATACGAAGTTATGCCTAGAGAGGAGAAGTATGAGCTGGGGAATGACTTACGTGGAGCAAGGAAATGGGGTTGATTAAGCTTGGAGATGACGGAGGTCTAAACCCTAACAGAGAGTTGCGGTTGCTCTAGGAGGGAATAAGGAGAACTGTTTCTGCAAAGTGAATGGAAATGGGGGTGTTAGGGCAGATTAGGGTCTGGATTCCCTTTGGGCCAACCCTAGGCCTAACAGATTTGGGGTAGCCGTTTTATAATAAAGGCAACAATGTAAGTGGGCGTTACAATTTGCACGTGTCAACACTAGCAGATCTTGGTCAATATTGGTGGAGAGCCAAAATACACTCAAAATTTATATATTTAATTATAGATTGTTCTAATTCTGTCAGATTCTTGAACTCATTAATAATTGAAACAGTATTAAAATTTTCAGTTTTTTTTTTCAATGTAAATAATCACATCGTCAACAAGAAGTTCATCCTCCATTTTATTTCGTAATCTTGTTTCTATAATATTCATTGTAGAAAATTATATTTCTGTTATGGTTATAGAAACAAGAAGAGTTAAAATCAGACGAGACAAATTAAAGAATCAATTAAGTAGATGTAATTGACTTTTCTATTTTTATCAAAGATTAATTTTTTCTATTTTATTCCTCACGGTAGGTTCCCTTTTATTACTTCTAAATAATTAATATATTATTTTATTTATTCATCAATATAAAATACTAAAAGAAATTTATCATACTCTAATAAAAAAATTGCGATACGTAATTAATAAAAGAAAAATATATAATAATCAAGTCACAATTAAAAATCAGTTATGAAAAAAATACTTGGTGCGTTAGTTTTTCTTCTATATTTATAAAAATGAATATACTAAATGCTCGTAAGACCTTTTAATTGTTCAATAGCTTAATCAATGCACATATCTTTTTATTGTAAGTTCTTACTAACAAAGTTAACTACAAATAAAATGTCATTTCAAATATTCATGCCTAACAAAAACTCAAAGTTTTCTAGTTTGTAAGTTGCTAAACAATCAACTTCACTTTTTATTTTAAGATCATCACTAACTTCTGTAACGTCCCATTTAATTAGTAATCCAAATTAAAAGAAACGTCACATAGAATAATATAGTAGCACAGTCCTGGAGTATAAATACAACTTCGTACAATAATCAAGGCACACCACGATGCCTAAAAGAAAGCATAAAGGACTAACGACAATGTTTCAAAAATAAAGCCCAAAGGCCAGATAGTACATGGACCATTGCCCTAAAAGAAAAGCCCAGAAGCAGAAGCCAGTCCAGAGGCTAAGCAGCAGAATCATCACCTCCCTGTTGACCATGAGTGTTCCTCGCATCTGCTCACATCAATAAATTGATGATCATCATAAAAGGAGAAGAACCACACACAAGCAATCAAACAAGCAAAAGGGTAAGCTAGAGCCAAAAATATTTTTATCATACAATCATATATATATTCTCACAGTCAATTATACATACGTCACTCAAGCATGTTATGAACTTTCATACGTATAATTTAGTCGGATTCAACAGATGCTTGCACTTGTGGTGGATTTCTCTGCTCACCCCCGAGCTGCTCACCGTCGAGCTAAGTGTTACAATGTCTCAATCTTCCATACACAACGTTAGCCCTTAATGAGTTTCAGGCCTCCTGCTACTCTCACCACAAGAGTCAGTCCGCTCTATGTGAGACTAACTGACTCCTTAGAGCGTCAGGATGCAACCTTACCTTGAATCCTTACTAAATTATATAGATGGGGCACCACCATAAACTCCCACTAACAAGGGTCATGGAATTATGTCCCGACCAACTGAGGCACCACCCTGAAATCTCACCTAGAGATTCAAGGAATTACGTCCCAACCAAACCAATAACATATTTCACCCATTTATATAAAGTCATATTCCACCAACCAGTAATACTTGTCACACATATAAGTCTCATACCACCTTTATAACCAATCCTTATTTATATTCCATGTCAAATCCATACCAACTCATCATTCTCAATCCATGAAACCAACCATACATGTAGCATGCCCAAATCATATTGAACTCATCCATTGCAGAGTATAGATTATCTCATTCATACATAATCACCCAATTCATACTTTAAAAGCAAGATCAACACAAACATAGAGCCAACAATTGAGAATAGAGAAACAACTAAACGGGCTGCATTCTCGCCCAGCTTCTCGCTCAAGCAGAAAGGTCTCGCTCAGGCAGAAAGGCGTCGCTCAGGTGAGAGGGACTCTCGCTCAGGCGAGCTCCTTTCGCCTAGGTGAGAGCTCGACATCAAGAATAGTGGCCTTCAACTCCTTCTCGCTTAAGCGAGATTTCCCTCGCCTGAGCGAAACGTGGTTAGTCGCTTGAGCGACAACTCGCGTGAAATGTCCTGGGCGAGCCTCTGTTAATCTTGCCTAGGCGAGACATGCTCGATTGGGCGAGAAAACCAGCGTTCACCATTGTTCTCTTGTGCAACAATCATAGAAACACGCCCAAACAGTTCGAACATGCATTCCAGTAACTCATATTCACACATAGTCTATTCAACATGAAATAAACGTACAACAAGTAGATCTCACGGAATATACAGAAGGGTCTAGCTTCCCTTACCTAGAAAGGAGCTAATATCGGACTTCGACTCTTAAACCAACAAAACTAGTAGCTCCAAGAGCAGATCTATGAACTGGAACAGTGACACAGGAAAGGGATGAGGTTACTAAAGTGGACCTCAAGCGGAAAATACAAAAAGAAACTTTGAAAAGAACCAGTAGGGGCTGAGGTTTAACTTACGTGAAGAAGGACTGAGCTTAGAGCTAGCTTGACCAAGAGTTGTGAGTAACCCTAGTAGAGCGTTCTGAAAGGAAGATGGAAGAGTTAAGGCACTGATTTTTCAGAATGAATTGCAAATGAGGAACCTTGGCTGCTTTAGGGGCCTTGGCACCCTATGGTCCAACCTTTAGGCCCAACATTGTGGCAGCCCTTAAACGTTTGGTCACTAAATAAAAGTGGGCCTTACAACTTCGGCTAATTCACATAAAGAATCTCTTATTTGTGAAGTTTGAAATCTTACAGCTTTCAGACTCTCAATACGGCTTTCCCAACGTGTTTGTGACAATGATTTAAGAGTTAAGTTATGTTTATGGTCTTGTAAAATTTTTCACCTTTTTCTAGAAGAAGAAAATAAAGTATATATACATTGTAAAACACACAAAAAAAGATGTAGCTTTTGGATAAGAGTTAGCCATATCACAAAGCACTAAGTTTAAACTATGAAAACCATACGGAGTATAAAATGATCTAGGATTAATATCAAGAAAATTTTCCTGAACACATGTGATGTGTTCCTTTCATATTAGATACATGATCATATCCTTGTGCTCTACGATCGTTAATATCAAGTTGAAGATTTTTAATTCATCAACAATAACATCAAAAAGACATTTTCCACTTGTATCATCTACTTTTAAAAATTCTAAAAAATACCCATTAACTTGTATAAGAGTTGATGAAATTTCTACACACTATAATACAAGGCATTTGCTCTTGATGACTTATATCTAGAGTGCAATCAAGTATGATTGAATAATATTTTGCATCCCTATTTTTTTTATTTCACTTGCTAACAAATTTATCAACTCATTTTGTATATTATGCCCTAGGTAATGGTTCTGAGTTTCATCACTTTAATTCAACAAATATGTTCTTGCATAATTGGGTCAAATTCTGCAATCATTTCAATTAGACTTAAAAAACTTTCATTAGCTTCTTGATAAATCTTTTCATTGTTTCCACAGAAGGCTAAGTTATTTATACCAAGAGTTTTAACAACTCCAACAATTTTTAACAACACATTTCTCCAAGTTCTCTATCTCTATTTATTTGTTGTTGAACATATTTTTCTATTGTTTTACTTTTTTCCAATCTCAATTCCAAATCAATCCATTCATTCATTTTAGTGATATGCTTATTTGATATTTCATGTCTCTTCAACTTATTACTAAGATTTCTCCAATCATTACTACCTTCATTAGCTAGTTTACTTGTACGAGAAACAACATTAAACAATTTGCAGCAAAAACAAAAGATTCTATCAAAAATCTCTAGAATAAATTAGCCATCTTTTTTCGTATTTCTCTCTATTAGGTAATGTTTGAATATAATTTGATAAAGAAAAGTGCCTAGAATGTATATCCTTAGGAAAATCTATATTAGTGATTTTAATAGGACCATTTTCTAATATCATTAAAACATACTAACCAGAAATGAGAATGAAAATATTGGTACACACGAACAACATGAGATTCAAGATGAGGAGATTTAAGGGATGTAATATGTTAAAATCCTAAAAGAATGACTCTTAGAGGAGAAGAAAGTAATGAAAGGCACGAGAAGTCACAAAGAGATAAAAGAAGAAAATATAATACAGATTGATTATAAAAGACTAAATATATATAATCATTCTCTTTTTCGCAAACAAAATTAGAATTTACTAAAAAAACATTTTAACTCATTAATTGTCATTTTTAATGCCAATAAAAATTATCATGCAATAATAATTTAATTAAATTTTATTTTCAAACATAAACTTATAATTAATTTAATATAATTATATTAGTAATAAAATATTTTTTGGAGCCTTTTTTTTCTTAAATATAATTTTATAATTAATTTAATAAAAAAATATTAGTTGTAAAAATCTTTTTGATACTTTTTTTTGTTTGAAGAGGTCTAAAACAAGTACTTTACTCACTTTATCTTTGAATTTAATACTAAATAATAATTTTATTAGATATCTAACCATATATATATATATATATATATATATATATATATATATATATAATTATTTGCACTTCATGATAAGATAAGTACAAGAATTATTGTATTTAACTAATAGATACCGGTATCAGTTAATAATTATTAATGAGTTTTCAAGTATTTTTTTTAAAGTTCAATGATCAAAATAAAATTATTAATGCAAAAATTTTTAATCGTAAAATAATTGTTTAAATTTTAATTTTATATACTTTTATTTTTTATATAAATCTACAAAATTGAAATTATTTTATAAAATTTATTTTTTAAATTTATATTTTAACACAAATTATATATAATGATATTCACAAGTATTCATGTCGTGACATAAAAAGATTTGTAAATATATTTCCACAAATATCCAACAAATATAATGATACAAATAACAAGGTATGTCACTACTAAAAATATCATATTACATGAATTTTTTTTTTACAAATTTGTTAAAAAAAATTTCAAGAAAAGATTTTTTTCTGCTATTTTTTTTAAATTTATTTTTTTAAAAAATCTAAATTGGCAGATAAATCTTTCGTGGGTAATTATTTTCTACAAAATTATAAAATTTGTAAGTATTTCCTTCAAAATTTGTTGTGAAAAATATTTTATACAAAATATTTTGCAAAAAAATTGACAAAATTTCCTGTATAAGTATTTCTAAAAAAAAAAATAAAACTAAATTGGTTCTTTTAGTGGTGTGTTATTTTTAGAATGTATTTTTGCCCATGGTAATTAATCTCTCTTTTTTATAGAAGTTGATTATATATATATATA
>Ga0214545_1008887_pt1 | contig 15680 bp, 4 predicted proteins | sample CNSS4metaG_FD_160064 | JGI IMG/M metagenome (GOLD analysis project Ga0214545, IMG submission 160064) | Root nodule microbial communities from cowpea collected in UCLA plant growth center, Los Angeles, California, USA - CNSS4 | ecosystem: Host-associated > Plants > Roots > Nodule | place: USA... | reverse complement strand
AGCCACAAAAAAAAAAAAAACACATACCAAGAAAATTGTTCTCTTTTTTTTTTCTGATTCTGGGATCACCACTTAAGCATAGTTCCAAGTTCTATGTTAGTTTTTGGTTATGTTAACCCGAGTACCTTTTTAATTAATAAATTTATTTATTTATTTTATTTAATCTCTTATGTTCAAGTTGTTTGATTTCATAAATGTTACAATATAATAACCGTTTTCCTTCAACTTTTTAACATGTAGCTTATGTCTCTTTTTATATCTTAAAATTAAAGTCGTTAATTTTATAAAATATCATTATATTGGTTATAAAGTACCTTACAAAAATTACTTTACACAAAAAAAAATATTATTAATTAAATACCTTAGATATATTAAAATAAATAGTGATACCTAAGAGACAATATTTGTATGAAAAAATACCTTACACATTAAAATAATTAACATTTCTTTCGTTAAAATTTTATTATTAATTAAGTAAAAAGCGATTACATTTTTCAAAATTGTTAAATTTGATTGAATAATTTGTTAATAGTGAGATTAAATTAAATAGAATAAAAAATAATTAAATTTTATCTTAATTGGTTTTGTTTTAGTCTGTGCAACGAGAAATAAAGATTTTTTTCGTATATTTTGAATTAAAAATAAATAGACTGTCTTAAACATATAAAATATTATAGAAGTAAATTTACAGTAGATAGACATTTTCCATCGTATAAATTATAGTTTTTTTAAATGATTTATATTTATATTTAATATTATTTTTAACTATTGTTAATTATTAAATATTAAAATTTAATTTAAAAAAATGTTATGTGAAAATATCATACAAAACTTTATGGTGTTTTAAATATTAATTATGTTTTTACTCTTTGAAACATGAAATGATTTTTTTTCTTGAATTCTATTTTTTTATCTTTTACATCATAAAATTATAATGTTACGTTTTTAATATTATTTAATCACTACGTTAATCTCTTTGTAAATATAATTAAATTATCAAACCTTAAATAAGTCTTTTAGCTTATTAAATGATAATTCTAAATTTAATTTTAGGAGGACAATTCTTTATTTTTGTGTGTCTCGAGCTCATTGCATAAATATGAAAATTGAATATAATATTTTATTTTCAATTGCAAGCAACTAAGTGTTAATCTATGATACCAAAGAATGAAAGAAATTTGAAAAGAATTATGAAAATAGAAAGAAAAATAAATGTCACTTCAGTCTATTAATAGTGATATGTTACTAATTTTGTCGTCTAAGAAATTCTAAGATATGAAATAAAATAAAGAGAAGTTATTGAATCTAAAAGGTAAAAAAAAAATATTCCTCTTTTATTTTATTGGATTGGTTTCAAATTTAATAGAAGAAAACTAAAGATTTAAAAACATATTAGTCCACACAGTGATTTTAACTTTAAAAAGTATTAATTATTAATTTCGTCATTTTATAAGGAGAAATTATTAATTTTACCATTGTAATAAAGTTTATCTTAATTTTTAGATTGTCATATCTGAATTTTTTATAAATTAAAGAAATGACTATGAGTGCTTCTTAATTATAATTAAAAAAAAAGATTGAATATCAATTTACAATTCAAATGCTATTGAAAAGAAAAAAAAAATCAAAGTTTGTCTTTTGTGATTATAATGTTACTTATTAATTTTTCAATTAATATAATGTTTATCTCTCTTCTTCTTTTAATTGATTACTCAATGAAATCAATTTGATTTAAATAAAAAAGTGTATAAGTTAAAAGAATTTAAACTAAATTAGATATTGTTTATACTTTTTTTCCTAAATACTAAATCAAGTTACTCTTGCTATAATTATCACATTAAAATATTTAATGTTATTAATATTTTATTTTTGTTTAATTTTTTTGTAATCTAATATATATATATATATATATATATATATATAATTAAATCTATTTTTAATAAAAATATTTACATTATATTTCCTTCCTTTTATGTTAAGATAAAACAAATTGTTCTTTTTAGCTTAAACACACAACCAATGTGTAAGGTTGAATGAGTTTGACCATTCTAGATAGATAGTGTTGTAAAAACTGGTTAGGTCAAGCATTATGTCCCCCAAACAACTTACAAGTCGGTCATACTAATAACTATTCCTCAAATAATACTTAAATATTAAATATACAATTATTTAATTTTTATTGTAATTACGATGAAAAATATTGTTTATTGGTTTTTAATCATTAAATTTTCCTGGTTCTGAAATATATGATTTTCTTATGAGGAGAAAATAGTGTGTATACGTCATTTAAGAAGAAGATGGTAAAACCAAATTAAAAGTTGTCTTCGCTTTCCCCCACCACAAGGTAAGCAATTACAATTATTTTTTGGTGCATATTACACACTTCACCTAACTTGTAGTATAACAAATGGGAAACCTACTTCACACAACTTTTCGTTTTAACAAAAACATGATTTGATATTATTATAATTTCAATAATTTTTTTTCTCTAATTTATTGATAAATATTTTTTTAAAGAGAATAAAAATAACGATCTTATTGAAAATTAATATTATTTTAATAAAACTGTTTTTAACAAATAGTTTATTTATTAATCTTAATTTTATAAAATAAATCTTAAGTTACAATTATTTTGAGGCAAAAGAAATACTTCGATTTGGCTATGATGTTCGAAAATGCTTCAATTTGATCAAATGACACGTCATTTTAATATATGACAATCTTTTAATAATGTAATTTTCATTTTGATAGAAATGAACTCTTTTATATTAAAACATCATTACTTCTTGGATTCGTTAAAATCTATTCATATTTTATAATATTGGGGATTTCAAGTGATTAAGCTATAATATAAAGAGAAAGAAAAACCAATAATATAATAGATAGACCTAATTAATCACACAAAGATAAATGTTTTTAACTTTTAATACTATATTAAAGATAAACCTTAATTGTATACTAAATTAGAAAAAAAAAACTATGAAATAAAATTACACCTAGAATTGTAATATAAAGAAAAAGGCTTAAATACATTCTTTGTAAGTAATTAATAAACTAAAAAACAAGATTGGTGGGCTCAGATTTTTCTTCCTGATATGAGGATTAGTCACACGAAAAACAAAAATGTACAAATATAGAAAAATGTTAAGAAACGTTTTTGTTATATCTTCATTTTCAACATTCGTTATTAATTTCTAACGAAAACGTATAAAAATTGCAAAAATTTACAAGTCTTATTTCTTAAATTCAGCTCTATACTCGTAATTTTACAATAATAAAAAACACTAATAACACTCTTTTAAATATATTTTTATTACTGATTAAAAGCTATTAAAAATAGGTAAAATAAATCATCTAACCCTTACGGTACTTAAGGAGAGGTTGGGGGAAACTTATTAGTCAAAGCGGTGGAATTTCTGCACAACCAGAAACGAATTCGTGGACTCATCGCTAAAAAAGTCAACCAACTTTATGAAACATGGGCCCCACCCACACTACTACCTACACGGTCACACATTAAGTCTTTAAAACATCATAAATAAACCATCACTCAAACCACAACACAACACCACAAACAACACAAAAAACACAGTTTTTGTTTTCCGACAATAACCAAAACTCCATTCTCCATTAAGCCAGCCATGGTAGATAGGGAGCAAGCAAGACCCTTGGCCCCAGCAATAGAAAGACCAAGCAGTGAAGAAGACGAAACCTCTCTTCACACCAAAAAACAAGCTCACAAAAAACTCATCAAACGATGTGCTTGCCCACTAATCTTTCTGCTTCTCCTAGCAATAGTGATCATAGTTTTGATCTTCACAGTATTTCGTGTGAAGGACCCTGTGATCACCATGAACGGGGTCACAATCACAAAGCTCGAACTTTCCAACACCATGGCCCTTCGAACCAGGTCCAACATGTCCCTGGTGGCAGATGTGTCTGTGAAAAACCCCAACGTTGCATCGTTTAGGTACAGCAACACCACCACCAGTTTGTTCTATCATGGTGTCATGGTGGGGGAGGCAAGAGGACCACCTGGGAGGGCAAAGGCTAGAAGAACAATGAGGATGAATGTAACGATTGATGTTATCACGGATCGGGTCGTTTCTACCCCGGGTTTTACAATGGATCTGGGTTCCGGGTTGATGACTATGAGTAGCTTCTCTAGAGTTCCGGGGCAGGTGAAGATCTTGAACTTGATCAAGAGACATGTTGTTGTGAAAATGAACTGTTCCACCACTTTTAATATTTCATCACAGGCTATATTGGAGCAGAGGTGTATACGGAAGGTTAAACTTTAGTGGTCCATGTGTTGATTTAGTTTAGTTTAGTTTTGTTTCCTCGAATATATTTGTGTAACTATTGTAGCAAAAATAATGAGATGTTTTCTATGTTGTTCTGGTGTTCGGTTTCAAATTGTGGGGATGTTTGTTTTTCTCTCTTTCCTCATTCAAAATAGTATTGGTGTTTTGGAACTTCTGGGTAAGCATAAGGACTTAAATATAGAAGTAATTAATAGCCAGGTGAGTGTTTTAACATCAGTAAAAGTCAAGATTATATAATTTTGATGATTTCCTCTTCATTTTGGTGCTCCTAATTAACTGTTTGAAGAGTGAAAACTTCTTATTATACTGAACATAGTTTGTGTGTGGAAAGGATCAATGTTATTTTGAGCAAGTCTCTGCTCCAACTCTAGCAAAGGGAATGGAATAGAAAATGAGAGAATTTATGAATCAGTTGAGCTGTATTATTCAAAGAATATTTCTACGAACTTTAAACAATTGTGTGTCTGTGTGTGATTGCTTGACTGTTGAAGCAATTAGTATTTAATAGGTTTCTCTCAAGGACGTGAAAATCACTATCTGATTTCGTTACAAGTCACTAACCAGGATAATACTGCAAAGCTACTTGTCAGCAAAACCATTCTCCTCCTTGACAGAAAAAGAAAAGAAAAAAGGACTATTAGAATTTGACAGAAATTACGGATATTATTTTATATACAGTTGTCGCAGTAAGAATTTCTTGCCATATAAAATTTGTTTTTGAATTGACCAAACATAAAAAACATGGCTTTAAGCCTTGAACCTGATATATATACATGTTTTCTTCCCAATATAGCCAACTGTGACTAGAAAAGGTACACACACTATAAGACTTTCAGTAATAAGGTTGAGAAAGAACTTGTCCTTAATATGAAGGTATTGATTGACAATGTTACAAATGATAAAGTGTTCACATGAATAAGGGTACCAAGGAGGGAATGGAACAATGCCTTCAGTCCTGCACCAGGGTGGAAATTAAGTAATGGCATAACGCTTGAAGATAAAGGATAAGAGGTTACCAACTCCTATGTAATAAATACAAACGGAACAAAAGAAATTACAGATATCAGAACTTAGTTTGAAACCTCCTCAAATTTCTAACCGTTTGGTATGACTTTTCTTTCTTTTCTTATGTGTTAAGTCTGTAATAACTTAAAGGACAGTTATTTTAAATCATGGTCTAATAATTTGTTATCAACTCAGTAACAAAGTTGAGGATAATACACCTTGCTCCAACCCAACCCAACCAACGTTAGCGTAGCGAGTGAGTTTAAAACCTATGTTGAGAAGTCCAACCAATGTTAATTGCAACAAAACAAACAATCCGTAGAATAGATTGCGTGTACACATGCAGCTCCAGTTACCTCGGAAGTGTTGTATGATTTGTCAAACACTCCCTTTCGCTCCAGCACACATCCTTTTCATCCGAGCCACGCCCAAGTTCAAAACTTTCACCTCCCCCATCAACAAAAGGCCATCCAAACCAAACTGTCTCTTAGTAACTGCAAGTAACAAAGTTCCATACCTTAGTTTTAATATAACAATGTACTAAACACTGATAATGAAATTAAAACTAGTGGAAAGTTGAAGAATGAAAAAGACTTGGTTGACAGAGATAAAAGAGAGTGTGGTGCTTGTGTTTGATCCACGTTATGGTGAATCCAGCGCAGGAATTAAATGGGGTGTGGAAGTAGAGTGGCTCCTGAAAGCATAATAGAGAGTATTAAATGCAGCAGCTAATACCCCCACCCACCTCCTTTGGCCCTCACAACAAACACATAATACACTTAACACTATTCCCTCCCCTCTCCTTTCACAAATGGAGAATTTCCCAACTCACCCTTCTTCTGCTTCTTCTTGTTCTTCTTCTTCTTTTATTTCTTCTTCTTTTTCATCTTCTTCTCTTCAATGTCCTCCTTGAACTCCTTCTCCCCTCCACCCCCCACCCCTTACTTCACCAACCTCGGCTTCGGCTACTCCATCGCCATCGCCCTCGGAGTCCTCTTCCTCATCTCCACCCTCATCCTCTCCTCCTACCTCTGCTGCCGCACCCTCCGCCACCGCAACAACAACCACCGCCGCCGCCGCCACAACCCCCACGCCCCTGATGGCATCGTCCTCCCTCGCGTTATTTTCGTCGCCGAGGACGACGACGACGGCGCCCGACAGAACGACGCCGTCTCCGGGCTCGAACAGGCAGTCATAAACTCCTACCCCAAGTTCCCCTTCGTGAAAGACGGCGGCTACGACACCACGTGCTCCATCTGTCTCTGCGAGTACAAGGATTCGGAGATGCTGAGAATGATGCCCGAGTGTCGACACTACTTTCACCTCTGCTGTCTCGACCCCTGGCTCAAGCTCAACGGCTCCTGCCCCGTGTGCCGGAACTCCCCCATGCCCACGCCGCTGTCCACGCCGCTGCAGGAGGTGGTGCCACTCTCGCAGTACGCCGCCGATGCTAGGGGGAGGAGGTGAAATTTTCTTATAGGGTTTTGGGTTCTGTGGGAAGGTTAGATGAAAAACACCGAGTAATGTTTTCTTTTCAAAATTGCAGTTTTATCTTGGATGTAATAAAAAAAAAAGTTTGGTTTTTTAAGCCTCGACGAGATAAAACTACAATTTTTATTAGACAGGGTCACCGAAATTGTTTAAGAAAAATTGTATCAAAAACTTTATGCAGAATGTAAATCTTCCCTGTAAAAGGGAGATGGTGGGTTTTTATTCAAAAAAGAAAATTTGAGATGAAAGATGAAGAGGTGGGGTGGGAACATGTGTAGAATTATTGGTAAAGGACCAACTTTGTACCAAATGTTACTTTTTTAGGGAAAATTATCCGCGATCGCGTTTTGTTAGTACCATGATTTGGTAACGATTTGACATTGGATAATGGGTACTAGTTTTTGTTCTAGGTTTGTTTCTTTGACCTAGTGTGGAATCTCTTGGTGAGAATATTATACTTTTTCTTTCACTTTTTGTGGGGTTTTAATTTATTTATTTATTAACTTTCTCTAATTTGGCTAAGAAATTGGTTGTGAACTTGTGGTACATTTTATGTTTTCCGGGTTTTCAAATGATATGGACCCATATGGGGTTGTCGTCATTAGTAGACAGCTAGCATTTCGTGCTCATTCTTTTTTGTTTTGGGCCAATATTTACGTTGTCGTATTCCAATCGTGAGATGTTTATCTAGTTTTGTGCAAACCAGCTTTCGGTAGTGAATTGTATTTCAGCCTTACTTAAGCTACACATTACACATTTGAGAACATTAAATGATCTAAACGTGGTGTTGCATGTGGCGCCAGCTTGTTCTTGAAGCTGTGGCATTAACTATGGCTGTGTATCCTCAGTTGTATTTTCTAGTTTCTTGCTATTGGCATTCCTCTATATCAGTGCTAGAGTTGAATAATCACCACACATTGTTAATATTATTTTCAGCAAGTTGTGATTACCTGAAATGCAAGATAGGTTTGTGTGTTGACAATCACTTTTGGCTTATTGAAATTAAGTACTTGTTAAGCAATCACTAGAAAAGTGCTAGGATAATGCACCAGAGAAGTGCCAAACTCTATTTATTAGTGTACGTAGAATATGGAATAATCTATCTCAGTATCCTTTGAATCAGTTGTTCATTCTGATATACCATGTTGTTTCTATAAATTATAAGAATATCACTCTCGATACTCTCAGCTTCAAAGTAATCAACTTCAAGGTAATTAATTTCATGATCAGTTTTTCTGTTCTTATTTCAACTTCGGTTTTGATGCTAAGGCTGTATGAATATCTTGTGTTTGAGCTGCAAATGTTCAGTTATGTGTTAATCTGAAGCTGCATATATCAACTTCAGTGTGTGTCTGGTACTTTTCTGTTCTGTAAGAACGCATGAAATCTTTGAATATTCACAGTCCTGAAGATAAGGGAATGACAAAACAGAATGTTAATACTAAGTTAAAAAAGTGCAGAAGTGTTTACTATTTCATCTTTATACCGGGTGCTCTTGCTCTTCTCCTCTCTGTTGCGGCCATGTCCAAGTTCCTCTCTTTCAAGTCATTTCTCGGTACTGAATCTTCATACTCAAATCTGAATCTTGAGGACCCATATGGGAATGAAAATAAAGTGATGATGATAACTGTTGAAATTGTGATTCAGAAAATTGAACAGCAAATGGAGAAACTGAGAGAAACAAAACAAGATCCATCATCATCATCATCCTCATTTGCATTCCAGCAAGCTTCATTTCTTGCTGATATATTAGGACTTCTTGAGTCAGCAGCAACACCTCATCAACACAACGAAGGGAATAATCAGCAAAATGGTAGCTTCACCACTCATCCTCTGGTGAGAAAAAAGAAACGATCAGATGAACCAGCTGAGTACTTTCTGCGAGAAGAGATTCGCAAGTATGTCAGGATCAAGCCAAACAGATTAGGAAAACAAAATTTTATGGGTGCTAATGCAAGCTTCACCAGCATAGGACATGCATGCTTTGCCATGAAGGAGGAGCTAGAAGAATACATGGATTATGATGTTGGAGAGATCTGCAATGATGACTGGAAACTAGCTCAAAAGCTCATGGTTCATGGCTGTGATCCTTTACCAAGGAGAAGGTGCTTCTCAAGGGCCCCTAAGCTATACAACCAACCCTTTCCCATCACAGAATCATTGTGGAAACTCCCTGATGATAGAAATGTGAGATGGAGTCAATATAGGTGCAAGAACTTTGCTTGTCTCGCTGGCAACACCACTGGTAAGGGATTCTTCAAGTGTGCACATTGCTTCAACCTCACCAGCCATGAGAAGCCTAGATGGATGAGCCTGGAATCTGATTCAAACCAGACAGCTGAATTCCTTATATCAGATGTTCTTGCAATTAAGCCTGGAGAGATCCGAATGGGATTGGATTTCAGTGTTGGAACTGGGACTTTTGCTGCTAGAATGAGGGAATTCAATGTGACAATAGTTTCTGCTACAATCAATTTTGGTGCACCCTTCAGTGAAATGATAGCTCTCAGAGGACTTGTTCCTCTCTACTTGACTATTAATCAGAGGCTTCCATTTTTTGACAACACCCTGGATGTGATTCACACAACTAGGTTTCTTGATGGATGGATTGATTTTGTGCTGCTTGAGTTCATACTGTATGACTGGGATAGAGTTCTGAGGCCTGGGGGGTTGCTTTGGATTGACAGTTTTTTCTGCTTGAAGGAAGATTTGTATGATTACTTGAAGGCCTTCAAAATGCTGAGATATAAGAAACTCAAATGGGTGGTTGTTCCAAAGCTTGATAAAGATGATCAAGAAATGTTCTTCTCTGCTGTTTTAGAGAAGCCTCCTAGGCCATTCAGGTGATCTTCCATTATAGTGTTATCTTCTTATCTATGCAGTTCCCACCATTTTTTAGGTTCATATTTGAGGCTCGTTACTTCTGAATGTTGCACAGTTGTCTTGTGTTTTTGTGTTCATAAACTTCTAGACATGACTGTTTAAATCATATATGTCAATAAGAAGCTTCATAGTTGAATATACTCTCATTCCTGTTAGTGGAAAATTTGCTCTAACTTTACATCATTGATTTTTCTATTATTCTGTTGTATATTTTTACTGTGTTTTGTGATAATCATTTCTGGATGAAACTGTGACAGAAAAAATAGATATCGAGTATCTCTAATGTTTTTAGGATAAGTTCTGTTACTATAATTCACCCTATCAGAGAAAGCAATTCATTTATTTGCTTTGATTGATACTCAAACTCCATAATGCTACAAGATTTTCAATGAAGTTTCTGGTAAGTGCCATAATTCATACAAGTCATTCAAACTAAGAAGGATGAGCAATTCAAAATAGTAACTATATGTGTGTGATTCTCAATGTAGATAGAATTTATATTGGGCACTTCACAGATATTTTGAATGCTTTAGTTACCTTTTATAATTTTATATTATGATAAGAATGTCATAATGCTAAAATAAAAAATCATATTCAATGATTCATTACTTTCAAAATGTTAATTTTCTTTTAATATAAAGTTTACATTTCATCTTATTCGTTGTTATATTTCATTTTTATTATTTTAAGCTTTATAGGAATAATATAACACTATTATAATTTTATTCATACCTAACTTCTTTCTTTAATATTAGAGATTTAAGATCAGAGATCGACAAAACGAATTAGCTTAATCTATTTTGATCTAGTTGCCTGTTGGCTTATAAAAATGGAATGGAACAAATTTATCTGTCACAACATAGTACTAACAACTAAAAAAAAAAAAAAAAAAAAATTAAAAAAAAATTTTTTTTTTTTTTTTTTAATAAATAACTCTAAAAGCAATTTCTGTTCTCTCTATCTCAACAAATAGGAATGCATTAAGGGAATGGTGTTTCAGCACTCCATCTCATAATTAAAAATTACTTTTTGCTTAACTCTGACGGATTTATTATTATTTTATTCTTAAAAAAACATGTAAGAAATTTGAGACAGAAAATAAACATGTGTCTAAGCTCTCGATTTTAATTTTTTTAGCATCGTGAGAGTATTAAATATATATATAAATAAAAATATTTATTACTTTTTACTATTAATTATATTGCATAATTGTCTTAAGCAACATTATTGCATAATATTTTTAAAATATAACAAAAATAAGAAAAAAAATGTATATGGATTCTTCTTAATCTTAATCTTAGCTTCTAAGTGGGAGTATTAAGAAAGAATAATGTTATTTAAAATTACTTAAATGTTAAGTTATGCATCAAATATAATTTTAATCAAAAAAAATATCTATTTAAAGAGTAAAATTACAAAACAAATGTAAACATCAAAAAAGAAATCATCTCTATATATTGACAGACATAAATATGTACATGTGTATTCACTTATGATAACAAAAAATAAATATTTATTTTATAGATAAATTTTATTTTTTTATTCAATTTGAAAAAATAAATAGTTAAAATTTAGAAATAGTGATTAAATTAAAAAATGTCACTCAAGAAGTAAAACTGAAAAAAAGTTGCGGACAAAAAAAAATTATATGTAATAGTAGGAGTATGGTTGAAAAAAAAAGCATCTCATCTAACTGCCAAATTATATTATTAAATAATATAATTTGTCTAAATATATATTATTAATAATGTGTTTATGATGGAACCCCTTTTACTATGGATGTTAAATGTAATGTGACATTGGACGGTGGTGGCAGAAGTTTAAAATCCTTCCTCACACGATTTCATTTTGGATTATTAAAGAAAGAATCCAAAATCTGAAACTTGGTATACACATTTCGGTGACAAGACATGTGCGAACTGTACCATGAACTTTCCAATCTTTTCTTTTTCTTTCTCATTTAATCAATTTACGCATTCTAATAGTTTAACGACGAAGATACACTTAGAACATGATTACATGTTAAAGTATTCAGTTAAAAACAGTTAACGACGAGATAAATTTTATAGAAATCGTTAAATTAAGTTATAAGTGTATAATTTTTAAACAGTTAATTGGTTCTCATACATAAAACACTGAATAGCAAATTGGAAGAAAAAAATTCTTACAAAATGAAATCGGATCAATATTAAAGAAAATATAAATAGATGATGTTAGCCATTTGGATTTTATATATATATAATAAATAATTAAATGTGTTAGGATTATTATATTTTATTAGTCAACTAGATTTATGGTTAAAAATATACATATGTCATTAAAATATTAACTGTGTAGATACATGTAATATTATATTTTGATGAAGAGTCAAATTATGAATATTGACTTTTAGAACAAGTAATTGATACGGGTTACACAAAGGGGTTATGACCTGCATTTGTGAACACATACAAAATATATATTTTTGTTCCCAATAATCAATTCAAGTATGCTTTTGCATTATGTTTCTTCAATATTGGGAACTACTCAACTAACTATAAGGGTTTATTATTCTTTTATGATTCATAATCAAACAAATGGTATCAAAGCATGTTAGTTTATGATTAAGTCCATTATTTGCATGAACTCTTATATGAGTTTTTTCGCAAATGTTATCAGAAACCTAATTGTGAAATTTAGAGTTTCTATTTTGAAAGTTTTCCTGAAAATTGATAAATCCCAATCTAGTATGTTCATTCAGGTGGTTTTCGAACCCTAAATTCTCAAATGTTTTGAACTCTGACCAAACAGGTGGCCCTTATTTGTATACCTATATCTCATACATGAAAAATCTCAATCTCTTAACGTATTCAAATCATTTCATGTTGAAGTTGAGAATCAACTCAACAAAAACATTAAGAATATCAAGTCTGATTGTGTAGATATGACATATCAGGTGAACAACGTCCAGGACCTTTTACCAAGTACCAAGAGGGACAAGGAATCGTCCCATAGTACACCATGCCAAGTTCATCTAGCATGAATGGTGTGGTTGAAGACGTAATCAAACTCTTTAGGATATGATAAGGAGTATGATTTGTCATTCCACCATGCCAAAGTCACTCTAGGGAGGGGCACTAAAGACTACAACTTAAATTTTTGTGATGGTTTCTAGACTCCATAGAGTACAAAACCACAAGAGTTCATCACCCAACCACACAAAGTTAATCCCTTTCACGCCAAGGACCAAGGAACAAATCCAAAAGCTAATATCTCCTACTACTCTCACCACATAACTCATTATACTCTATTTAGAGTTCAAGATAACTCCTTCCATACATCTCTTATATCAAGGCATACATTAAATTATCCCACTAAGAATTTCCCTTGAAATCCTTCAATCTTCATCATACATGCTTGCTACAACAACTTCTAATCAAGTCATCACAATAAAAATCATAAGCATGCCTTAGATCAACCACATAATACTCAAAAGCAATCAAACAATGAAAAACAGGGCATTTAACGCTCAACGCCAGTGCTCAATGTCAGTTGCCTCGTAAAAGTGGACGCTCAATACCAACATATTAGCGCTCAACTTTAGGGAGCTAAAATGTTTCCAAACATGTACATATCTTTAGTGTTCAGCGCCACCTGGCTAGTGCTCAATGCTTATCAGCTCGTAAAAGCTAGCGCTCAGCGTTGCCATGTGAGGCTTAGCGCTGCATCAAATATTAACAAATTTAATTTAAGGTTTTTGGAAAATCAGGTCTTGTTTCATAGCTCAAATTGGTATTCATCCTTTAGGTATTAGTCTAAATAGTCTTTAAATCATAGGAATTCGTATCAATTTGCTCGATGACTCAAATCCTACATTCTCCAATTACCTCGCATCCAATGAAACAGAATTCATTAAGTAGTTCACATACTGAAATCATCCATACAAAATTGATAATTTCCAAACTCAATCAATCATAAATGTGCTAATATCACAAGAAAAATTAGCTTCCCTTACTTAGAGAAAATCTCGACTGACCCTAACAACTCGAAAACCTTCCCCATGACATAAGGTATTCTATCTACACAATAGAAATACCACAAGGATAATCAGATCATATTATCGTGACTATTGATCAACAAAGAACTAAACAACAGACTAAAAGAGCACATGTGATCTCAAAGAAAAACGCACGCAAAAATTATCAAAATTACACAAAGGTGGAATTGAAAATCAACTTACTTAAATACAAATATTGATCAAATGGACTTGAAGACCTCACCGTAAAGATCACATAAGTGGTCTTCAATCTTCGAAGAGATGATCACATAATTAGATAGCTTAAAGAGAAAAAAAAGAGTTTTAAAAAAGACATTCCTAAAGATAAAATATTTTTAAATAATAAAATCCCTTCATTAAATTTTTATTTATAATTAAACGTTTTATTATTAAAAAATTAGGCCTCATTTTAAAACAGTATATCCTAATATCTCACATCAACTGTTACAAAATTATTGTTCATATATTTATTTTTAACTTCGCTTACGCAAATAATTTTTTTTAATTATAATTACATTACGAGTAAATTAAATTTGTTGTAAAACTTTTATAGACAAACAAAAGTTGTGTTCTCTTATTCACCTTTCTACATTGCCATTTAATCCAACAGTAATTTTCATACCTGAAATGTAAATGAAGCACTTCATTCGACATTGTTTCTATGTCCTTCTCCACTTTTAGTTTTAAATATTCCAGTCCTTTTTTTTTTTTTCATTCATCTCCACGATTCATTCTTTTTTTTACATTTTGGAGATACTCCATCTCCTACAAACCAAACTCAATGTCTTCAGCTTCTCTCTTTTTCTGTCCCCACTCACATGCTTTCCCTTTTCATCCTTAACCTTTTTTCATAAGCTTCGTCTTTCTCTTTTCCTCATCACGCCATAACCAAATAAATCAAACTACTTCTCCAAGAGATCTTATTCTCACTACGTTTCTTGCATTCATTTTTATACTTCTTAATCGTATATTCAAATTCTCGCATTACACTTTTTTCTTATTATTCCTCTTTATGGTCTTGGCTTACGTTTGTTTTATGCTTTTTATCGATCTATTTAACATCCAAATGACTCGGATAAGCAAATGATAATTATATATATATATATATATATATATATATATATATATATATATTTATTTATATATATTTATTTATATATTTAATTTCTAAAATTCTCACATTTTGTATCCTAATAGAGGAACAATCATTTCTTGTAAGAATAGGTTAAACCATATGGTGGTAGAGTATTAAGCTCAATGTGAACTTATACTATCTCCATGCCCGAGAAAATAAAAGTAATTATAGTTAAATGTTAACTATCTACTTAATAATAAAGTTAGAAAGCTAGAAAATTATTAAAAAAAAATTAGAAAATTATCATCTCACATATCTCTTAGGTTTTACTTCTAGAAGTGATTCTAAATAAGGTTGTAGAAAAATTAAGGTCTCATAAGTTTTGGATTTCTTCTTACCAATGAAGGTAAAGCAGGATGATAACTCCTGATGTTTGGTGGCTTACGTGCAACGCTTGATTTGGGAAACATAGACTTTATTATATGTCTTTGCACTTTAGCAAAATATGTTGTAACTATTGTTCATTCCTCCAACTTGACTTCAAGATGTGAGTGTTAAGCTTATTCTGAATGGTAGTTGCTGAAACCAACCTTTTTTTCTGTTACATTGGACATCTTAGAGTAGCTTTACGAAGATAAATATATATATATTTCAAGAATAATTTTATTATATAGTAAGACAATATTATGTATTATTTATACAAATAAATTTACATAGTTCATTTAAACTAGATCATTTTTGATTTTGGTTTCCGTAGTTTTTTTTTTTTTTTTTTTTTTTTTTTTTTTTTTTTTTTTTTTTTTTTTTTCTTTTTTTTTTTATATAATTTTTTATAATATTTAAATAAAAAATATTTATATAAAAA
>Ga0214545_1008883_pt1 | contig 15690 bp, 8 predicted proteins | sample CNSS4metaG_FD_160064 | JGI IMG/M metagenome (GOLD analysis project Ga0214545, IMG submission 160064) | Root nodule microbial communities from cowpea collected in UCLA plant growth center, Los Angeles, California, USA - CNSS4 | ecosystem: Host-associated > Plants > Roots > Nodule | place: USA... | reverse complement strand
ACCTTTGACCAACACAAACGATCAACTGAAGAACACAAAGAAATGTTAAAAACATAACACTAAAATACATACCTGGTCAGACGTAGGGAAACCAAGCACCAAACACCAACGTCTGAAACTAAGAAAACACAAACACAAAATAAAATACATAAACACAAAAGCAAAACTATAAAACAAACCAAAAACTCAGACACGAAAACGAAGAAAATAAATGTCATACCTAATCAAACTCAGGAAACGAAGAAGAAGTAAGACCCAAAAGTAAAACCTTTGAAGTAGTGAATCAAACGAAACCAAAAATGAAAAACAAAAGAACGAAAATGAAATACCTGGGCAAACTTAGGAAATGCAGAGCACGAAACCACCCAACACTACCCTTCAAAATTTAAAAATGATCTCAAAGCAAATGAGGTCTGATTTATTAATGCCTGCAACATCAATCAATTCAATGCACAGTACTCCCTCCGTTTAACAATCAAAGAGGCGGGAAAACACAAATTACTTTTATCCCCAATCAATGAAACGAAAAGGAGACTGGACAACATAATCCAAGCTTCATCGTAGGGGTACATTGGTCAGAAACGCAAAATGAGAATGGGCAGATGACGGAAGAAGCAAAGTTACCAAAAAACCTTAAAATGGGACAGCTGTCAAGAATGTAAGTGGGGGTATTGGGGTCTTTTCCAGAGGGCATTGTTTTCATATATTTTAGAAGTTATATAATTATAATATAGTAATATACAACATGTTTATATATCTATATATCTATATGTATATATATATATATCCTTTATTCTCTAGAAGATGTTTCTTGTAAAACACTTTATTTTCATATTTTAATTTATTTCTCTTCATTACATCACATATTGTATCAAATTTTTTTCTTTTATTTATTTGTCTTCTATTCCTAAAATTTTCCTTTCTTTTAAAAATACCTTATTGACATATTAATGTGTTTATTTGCATATGTTGATTAGGAATTAACTGAAATGCATCGAATAAAAAAAGGAGCAATAACTTTTACAAAAAGACAACAATGGAAAACAATAATGATTACTACTTTTTTTAAGGTAATGTTGATTCTCCAACTTTACACTTATATAGATTATGTTTTTAAAATAAAGTATATTATGTATTCAACATTCATATGAAACTATACAGAAACATGATTTATTTTGAGGATTTTAGTGTACTCTTTCGTGGTATAGAAAGATGTTTCTTGAACTTGTATATACATTGCTAGTGCTTATAGCCATAATTAAACATAAACAAAATGTGTGTTGAATAGTGTTTTAAGGTTACAAAGTACTTACGAGAAAAACTATTTAGGAATAAGGCAAGTTAAAAACTTTACATCAGATAAAAATAAATAAGATGGACTATAAATAAGTAACATGACTTATAAAAGTATTGTATTAAACTTTTCTTTAGGTTGAAAGTGATATCTTGATTTCTAGTATGAATTTGTTTACAAACATATTAGTGTTGCATCTCCCTCTGTCTCTATCAATAATTTGTTTTTTTTTTTTAATGTTTCAGTGATAGAAATGAAACTACAAGAAGAGAGACAAACAAGAGATTGAAAAGAATAATTTGATGTTATGTAATTACCTTTTTAGATGTAATTCATACTTATGTATATATAATTTTAAAAAGTTTAAAATAGTGAAGTTGTTTGTAACATGAAACATTAATCAATGGAAAAAACATCTTGGTGTCTTTTCATATTAAATCTTATATTTATGAAAACATAAAATATTATCCAATTAAAATTATGTTAATATATTAGTATATTTATTATAAATTAATAACTTATATTTATAAGTTATTAATGCAATTGTCTAGCCATTATTTCCTTAAAATCTTCATCATTTTAATTATTTTTGTCCAATATGCTACACTTTTTCGAATCGTTTCCATCCATTCTCTTAGAACTATTAACATTTTCTCACAATGAAATCAAACATATGTGTTGAATAATGCATATTCAAATATCTTTTCATAATGAGTGTGACTAACTTCAACTTATCTTTATTTTTTTTAATCATGCTATCATTTGTGTTATAATTGTCCAAAGTGATAGTGAACAATTTTATATTAATATTCTAATTCAACAAACAATCATCTAATACTTTGTAAAGTCTATCATTTGTGTGAGGTGCTTGAACATAAATGAACATTCACATTAAACATCATATACTCTTTCTAGAAGTGCATGAACAAATTATTGAAAAACATAAATAAAAAAAATTGATACCTCAAAATGATATTTTGTAAGGTCCAATTGTAATTATTGAAATAAATTGTGATAAATATATACCATATCTTTTGATTGTTTGCCGTCCACATATCTCATGTCATTGTCACTTTTCCTTCATTTGTATTTATCAACTTAATAATGTCTTGGTTTTCAATTTAATAAATACCAAAGATCATTTTATTTATCGTATCTCAAAGGATTGCATTTATCAACTTCATAATGTTGAAATAGTGATTGAATTGTTGAACATAAAACTATATGCACATTGAAGTATATATAATCAAACACAAATTCATTTTCTTAAAATAACACAACTTCCTTTAATATTCTAATATTATATATAATTTAAAAACGTTTTAGAAGATGCTACATATATAACCCTTTACTCACCATAAGAAAAACTTAGAGAAAACAAATCTCTTATTCATTGTATTTGAAGTTGCCAAAGGACTCTTTCTTCCTCTTTTTGCTACTTTGATCACCTTGACATAAGCTATTTTTATCATTACTTTTCACCTTTCTAAGTATTCAACTAACTTTATTGGTGTACATATTAATAATCTACAATAATTTTATTTGTTTGTAAAAATGATTAAATAAAGAAGCACTAAGGTACTTTGTTTGATTCTTTTACATATCATATATACCTATGTCACAATACATAAATTACCTATACTGTACTTGAGACCTCATATGTTAGCCACAAACTACTGATTGTTATCTAGTTTGATATTTGTTCACTATATGTGGACAACAAAATCCAACCTAAAACAGAGCAATTTCAACAATATTAGTACACCTTTTAGGGGTAAACTATGATGTCCATGTTATACTAAAGATAGGATTTTTTTGGTACCGTTGGTCTTTCCTTGTACTACTTCTACCAAAAAAAATATTTGTTAGTGCATTTGCACATTTATTAAGTTATTTCTTATTTCACCGTATGACACATTTTTTATCTTTGTCTTAGAACAATATTCATTTTAAAGTATTAAAACCTATGACAAATAGTCCTTTTGTGAGGTTTTAAGATCATTTTCTTCATCCTACCATTCTTGAACTGCACATAGCTAACGTAAACAAAAATCCAACATTGATATAGCAAAACTCTACCTTACACATTATCTAAATTTTGCAAGTTTCTTGCTTAAAAGAGTAATACCATTCAAATTTTCTTAATTGCATCATTTTTATTTCAAACTTTTCTCCTTTCGTTTCTTACCAATTTATTTTTGAATACTTTTTATTATAGGTGGCAAAATGGATCAGTCTGGCCCATTTTGACCTGTCCCGCTTGTTTTGATCTATTCTGCCCCATCACCAAAAACAGGTCAAACTTGTCCACCAATAAAAACGGATCATAATCTGTTGTGTCACAGGATGAGTCGAGAGACTGACCTTCACTTATTTTAAAAAGAAAATAAATTTAAACTTTTCTATTTTTTTAAAATTTTAATTGATTAATTAATATTTTTAATTGAATGAATTAAAATAATTATTACATTTACATGTTAAATTATTCTATTATAATTAATAATTAGAACTTAATTTATAAATATCAATGATTTAAATTATAATAAAAGTTTATATATTTACATTTATACAAAAATATAATATAAAAAATTTAATTATTTTAATTTTAAAAAATAAAAAAGTAAAAAAGTAAAATAAAAACAGGCCCGTCAATTTGGGGAACTAGACCAAATGAAATCAAAGTAAAATGTAGTTCAAAATTAAAGCAAAATGAAGTTGAAGTCAAAACTTTTATAAAAAATGACATGTAAACAAGTTAAATTAAGAGAAGTACATGCACATATAGAAAACTTAAAACACATTTAGAATAAATGCAAACATATATGGAATCACAATCGCGAAACGACAAAACATATTATAACTAAAAAAAACTAAACTCCAAAGTCTAACTTAAACCAAAAATTTAATAATATATCTTAAAAAATAATATATTTTTATAGTTGAAAAGAAAGTATATGATAATCCACGAAGTTTTTATTGACTTTTCGACCTCTGAATTTTTCTAATGAATAGTTTTTTTCTTATAGCTTTTTGGTCCCAATCCACATGTACCAAGTCTTTTGGACGGGGACGAATTAACAAATCTAGTGGTAAGAAATAGTGTGGTTTGCAAAAATTTTAGTGCTTTTCGTTTACAGGTTAGTGGTTTACTTTTAAGAAATTGTTAATTAAACTATAACCAATAAGTACGATATTTTTTACCATTTAAATTTTCATTGCAGAAATTGTTACAATTTTAGTTTTAACAATTTCTTAAGCAACAACTCAACCTTCACCTCCTCATCAACTTTGTTCCCATCAACCTGCAGAATCTTATTTTTTTCACCCTTCTTTTGTTATAAATAAAAATACTTTTATAATCTCTCTAACAAATTTTTCATATATCAATGAAATTCTCCCCTTTGTTTATATTTTTTTTTCCTTTAAATGTTTTACAAATCTTAATAGATTGGATTGTTATATTAATTAATGTTTAGATATTGTTCTGCACAAATACAATTTTGAATATATTTCAAGTAAATTTTACTTAAAAATAAACTTATAGAAATTCGATTAATAAGGGAAGCCTCAAAATATGGTGTAGGTTTTAAGGAAAGAATCACTAAGTAAGTTAACCGAATCAAAAGTAAAGAATTAGTAAAAATTGATGCTGCAGAAAGAACAATGCTTTAACCAAAACAAAAGTAAAGAATAGGTAAAAGTTGATGCTGAGGAAAGAACTAAGAAAACTTGCAGAATTATTGTAGTTGGATATGTATAAAACCTTCATTTTTCTTGTGCAAACTTGTTGAGTGGTATTATCTTTCTTCCACAATTGCAATATCAGCATAATACAACCTAAACACAGTCTCAACCAGGTAATATTTCATGTTTCATATTTCATATTTCAAGCATCTTTTTTTCCCTCTTATTACCACTCCTTCAAAATAATTCAACTGAATCAATTCAAATTCATACAGAATACAATTATAAGAAAATTAAAGTGTTTGACATAAATATGGTACTTTATGATGTTGAAAAATGTAATTTAAAATATGATATTTTATTAATAATAATTCAAACAATTTAGAAAAAAAATCAATTTAATTTAGTTCATTCAAATCATACGATTTAAATAATCCCTATTCATTTAAATTATTACAAAATTCAATTCAATTCTTTCAAATAACTTTTTCAGTTTAATTAAGATTTACAATAAATTAGTTCAATTAATCCATTTTATATCCACCCGAAATGTCATTATCTAGTTTATACAACAATAAACTTTTGACCCATTCTGCTTAATCAATTAAACTGGTGGGACAAAAAATAATTTGATTTTTTTTTTTGTATTACACTATATGAAAAATGAAAGCATGTAATATTATTATAAATTAAATCTTTAATACTTACAAATTAAATTCAAATTATTAATTATAATACAATAATTTGACGTGTAAAATAATAATTTAAAATTATTAATTTGGTTAGTTATAATTTTTATTTAGCTTCTTTATTTCATTCATCATTTGCTAGTCGTATTAGGATTAGAATTCGCTCGGATTATTTAAAAGGATTTTTTAAGAGAAAAATAGAGTATTTTTTTTAAGTTTAAAAAAAGTAATTTATGCATAAAAGTAGTATTTCAGGTTGGTGACATGAGTTCCGGTAATACAAAGAGAATGTCTTACACGGGTGCCGATGAAAATATGAAATTGCTACGACAAACGTTTGGGTCCAAAGCAATGGACATACTGGTGAGAACTTGCAATTACTAAAAATTTAATGATTTACTTTACTTTTTTAAATACAATTTTTCAAATTCTTCATCGTTAATGTTAATTTTAGTATTTCGATATTTAATTATTTGAAATAATATTTTCATAGTGGATTACCAATTTGAAGTATTACCTATTTTGGAACATAAAACTGTAAAATTAATGTGAAAAAATAAATAAGGACTAATATTTAGTCATTGTTACTATCATCGAAAATCTTTTAATGTGATTTTTCGTTTCAAATCTTCACTTTCTAAACTTTGATGATGATATAGTATAATGTAGTAGAGAACATATTTGATAATATAAAGCACATAGTACTTGTCAAATTTATAGAGTTCTCTTTCTATCACATAGTAGTAGCCATAATAAACTGTTTCCAATTATATGGAATTACACTATTAAAGTTTATGCATAACTATAAAATTATGATTTACAAATGAACCACATCTATAATAATAATTGACCATGTGAATATCTCATATTATCCCACATATCCCATATTTGGGAAATAATGACCACGAGTGTATCATTTAATTTAGAGGGTTGTACTTCATTTGATTATTTTGAATTAAATCACCCTCACTAATCAAGTCATTTACAAGAAACTTTAGATTCCTTGATTCTACAATTGTAGTGTTATGAAATGGACAATAAACACTATACCTTTGGACCTTTTCAGCATATCCAATGGAATACTAACTAATAGGACTAATAGTCTTAGGTTCCAGTTTCTTCTCTTGTGGATTATAAAATGTCACTTCAAATGGGCATTCCCAAAGGCGTATATGTCGTAAATTGGGTTTCTAATCTTTGAATAACTCAAAAGGTGTTAAAACAGTCTTTGTTAGAACTCGATTTACTATATACACTACTGTCTTAAGTGTTTTAATCCACAAGAATTTAGGAAGCTTTGCATGACTCCTCATGCTTCTCACCATATCCTTTAAAGTTTTATTTCTTCTCTCTGCCATACCATTCTGATTCGGAGAACCAGACATAGTGTATTGGGCAACAATCCCATGTTCTTGGAGAAATTTCGTAAATGGACTAGATTCTTGTCTACACATAGTGTATCTACCATAGTACTCTCCACCTCCTCCTATCTGATCTCGCAATCTTAATTTGCTTTATGCATTGTAACTCTACTTTTGCCTTAAAAGCATTAAAGGCATCTAAAGCTTCATCCTTAGAACAAAGTAAGTAAAGATACATGTATTGTGAATCATCTATAAATGTGATGAAGTATCTCAGATTACTCACATCCATATTTGGAACACAAATATTTGTATGAATAATTTCTAGTATGTTTGAACTGCTTTTAGCACCTTTTTTGGACTTTTTAGTTTGCTTACCCTTAATGCAATCTACAAAAGTTTCAAAATCAGCAAAATCTAAAGTATTAAGTACTTCATCATTAACTAATCACTTAATTCTCTCAATGGAGATATATGTCTCAATCTTTGGTGCCGTAAGGTAGAGGAATGCTCATTCACAACACATCACTTTAACCTAGTAGAAACATGCATTGAACTATAAGCAATGTAATTTGTAATTTAATAGAGTAAAGACCATCACATAGTTATAAAAAAACCTAACAACTTTCGATTTATTGAACAAAGTAAAACCATATTCTATAAAATTAAAAGAAACACCCAAAGGTGTAAATCAAAAAATGGAAATTAAGTTTTTATCAAAACTAGGAACACAAAAGACCTTTTCTAAGCACAAAATAAAATCACTACTTAAAACTAAATTGCATGTCCCAATGACCCCGACATGTGAACTCATCTTGGTTCTTGAATATATGCAAGGTTCACTTCCCATTGGTCTCCTTAGGTTTTTCATACCTTATATGGTATTACAAACATGGATTGTAGTTCCAGAATGAATCCATCATGTGTTATGATTAATACTAGTCATATTAGATTCATAACAAACAAAAATAAAATAATTACCTTTCTTCACTATCCAATTCTTAAACTTTGTGCAATCCTTCTTCATGTGTCCCTTCTTTTACATAAGAAACACTTGGACTCTTTCTTTATAACTGGTTTAACATATATCTTTCCCTTCTGATTAATTTGATTCTTCTTATTATTGAGAGAAGTAATCAAGTTCACCATTTGACCTTCCTCCATTAGCAACCTTTCCTCTTCATGGTTACTAATTCATTAATAGATCACTTATCCTTATGTGTGTTATAAGTCATTCATATTGATGAGGCAAAGTATACAAAATATAATGTACTAGAAGGGAATCAGATGGTAACCTCTAAGGCCTTTCATTTGACCCACAATGTCCCTAATGCGCATGATGTGATCACACCCCCCTTAATCCCATATCGGTGAGCTTTAAGGATGAAAAATACATGATAATAGTGTTAATAAGAGATTTATCAAATATGATGAATTATTCATCAATAACCTTTAGCAAATCTCTCACATTGTCATGTTGATAAACAGAATCCCGAATACCAGCAAAAAAGTTGGTATTTATTAATGTCACAAAGAGACAATTTAACCTCTCTCACTCTTCATAAAGATCAACAACATCTAGAGTGTTGGTATTAGTAATAATGATGATTCTAGTTTTCTAATAGCATAATCAATGTTCATCCAAACCAAATGGAGAAAAACTTTCTCCTTTCAAAACTTATAATTATCCTTTTTAGTTTGGGAATACCATAATGGATATAAAAAATATTCACATATTGAGAAACTGTATAATTTTTAACATACATGCTCATTATCATAATTCGATACTATAACAAAATAATGTTTTGTCAATGCAAACATGTCTTAATCAATGAATCTAGTGATGACATAAAACAAACTTGTATGTGGGCCAAAGTCATACTCAATTAGACTCACATAACCAAATGATAAAACTATTATGTTTTACCGATGCAAACACGTGTTAATGAATGAATCTAGTGACATAAAATTTGCCCGTGGGCTAAAGTCTTACCCAATAAGACTCACATCACCAAATGATAAAACTACTATTATACTATTATGTTTTACCGATGTAAACACGCGTCTTAATGAATGATCTAGTGACATAAAACTTACTTATGGACTAAAGTCTTATTCAATTAGACTCATGTCACCAAATGATAAAACCATTATACTATTATGTTTTACCGATACAAACACGCATCTTAGTGAATGAATCTAGAGACATAAAACTTATTTGTGGGCTAAAAGTCTTACTCAATTAGACCCACATCACCAAGTAATAAAACTATTATACTATTATGTCTTACCACACACATCTTAATGAATGAGTCCAGTGACCCAAAACTTGCTTGTGGGCTAAAGTCATACTCAGACTCACAAAACCAAAAGATAAAACTATTAGACTATATTCTTTTTCTTAATACCTATGGAGAATTTGAGAATTATAATTCAATATTTCATCCTCATTAATCTTATAGATGAGAAAAAAAAATTTGTGGATAAAAATTCATCACATCACATATAATTAACTAATTACAGTTCATGTTTATTATGTAATTGTAAATATCAATCCATAAGAGATGTTGTTGTCACCCTCTAATTCATTAAAATATATACTGATTCAAACATAAATAAATATTTGAATAACATTATTTATAATGCAAATTATTTATAATGCAATCAAAAGAAATAATAATATTCATTATATAAATTAAATATACAACATATAATTTATATCAACATATAGTAGGTAAAAAACTTATGGTACGTATAACACATATATTATGTAAAAAGCCTTATAGTACGTACAAATATATATATATATATATATATATATATATATATATATATATATATATATAAAATTTAGTATTGAAATCTCTTTCTAAGTTTTCCTTACAAAAATGTGATAGTTTTGATGTTGTATTTGATATGAAACACATTTTAAATAAGTTTTTCTTTTTTAATTTCATCTCTTTTCATGAATATTTTCATATTTGAGAAAGTTTTCTTATAATAAATTTCAAAGAATTAATATGAAACTTTCATAATTCATAATAATTTATATGAAACTTTCCACTTATAAATTTTTGATTATTAGGGAAATGATTGTCTAATTCAACAATTGAATTCATCTTCAAGAGTATCTTTCCTTTTATCACATTAAAAAAGAATCAATCTATTATTTTATTCTTCATCAATATACCTATTTTAAAAATAATTAAAACTAAAAAATAATTTATGCAAATCTAATAAAAAATGGACAATGTAATTACTAAATAAAATTATGATAATCAAGTCACATCTAAGAAATGATTATGAAAAAACATATAGTACATAATTTTTCTTTTTATATTTATAAAAAAAATAAATATACAAAAAACTCATAAGATGAAAATAAAATTAAATATCAAACTAATATTTTTCTATCAAGAAAATAAAGAGAATTACTTTTTTATATCAAAAGATAACGGTTGATAACTGAAAGCGAGAGAATGAATTTATGTCCAACTTTCTATTTCTTTTTTTCAAGAAAAAAAACAAAAGAAGAGATGTAAAAGTGTAAATGTATATAATACTGAGAAACTTCAAATGAGAAAACAAAAAAAATATCTCAATAAATTTTATTATTCTTTATTATATTTATTTTATTATTTATTAACATTAAATATTATATTTTATAAAAATAATAAAAATCAATCTAAAAAAATTTTAAAAATTTGGGGGGATGGTCCACTACGAACCTTAGGGTCTGCCAATATATATATATATATATATATATATATATATATATATATATATATATATATATATATATGTATATGTATATATATGTATATGTATATATATGTATATGTATATATATATTACATATACAACTTTATAATACGTACGGAAACATATATTATGTACACAACCATGTAGTACATGCAAAACCATATATTATGTACAAAAACTTATAGAAAATTTTCTTTAGATTTATTTGAAGGAGTCAAAAGGATTTAGAAAGAAAAGAACATTCATATGTCAATCCTTAGTGAATTAATATAGTAATTCAATTAAAAGGATTACTTTACCATCACACTATAAAAAATATTTGACTTAAAATATAGATATAAAATAAGGTTATGTACTCTTCATTATTTTATTTTGAAAAAAATAAAAGATTCGTTTTCAATTCATATCCAACTTAAAAATATTCAGCACACCCATTGTCCAAAAGTGTCAATTGTCATAAGCAAATGACAATATTTCGCATTACATGAGTACACAGGACACATCTTAGACTTTTTAGAGCGATACCGACAAAGCCTCAAAAAGCAACAATGTTGATGCTCTGAGAATTTTTATACCCATAATCACAAAGCCCATTAGTGTATTAGCGTCACCTCATCAATAGTGATACCTCCAACGTCGATAATAGTAGGTCCGACATCAAACACAACAGAAAAACACAATAAAAAATCCAAAGGATAACCACGACAAATTCAAAACAAGACAAAGGTATTTAATCTTGCTCTAATACCAAATGTAAAACTAATGCAGAAAAAGGAATAAATACTAACCTCCAACCATTGTCACTATCACGAGAATCCTTTAATGTGCTTTTTCGTTTCAAACTCTCACTCTCTAAACCTTGATGATATAGTATATTGTAGGAAAGAGCAAATTTGATGACCTAAAACACATAGTACATGTGAAATTTATAGTTATTTTTCTCTAGCCATCATAGAGTAGTAGCCATATTAAATTATTGTCAATTATATGAGATTACAGTATCAAAATCTACGCAACAATTATAGAATTGATTGACAAATAGACCACATCTATAGAAATAATTGACCATGTGAATATCTCATATTAGCCCTCATATCATATATTTGAAAATTTTCCAACAGAAACTCTTATCAAAAGTTTTGTCATTGGCCTTACTTCTAAGTAATGTGTAACAATTGAGCGTATCGGTTCGTCTCTAGAACCACTTTTTCATTCTTCCTATACTTGAGGGTTAAGAGAACAATGTTCATTTTTGGAACCACTTTTCATTCCCTTAGGGAATGAAAGTGCGTCTTTGGAACCTTGTTTTCATCCCCACGAATGGAGCCAATATTCTGCACTCAAGTCCATTCAGATAAAAACCTTAGGGTCATCCTTATATTTGAGGGATTATTCATTTTGGATCCTAAAACTCTTATCACACCTTTGTCTTTAAAAGATGTCATTGAAGAGGGAAGGTGTATCTAAATTGCTCGTGATTTATGAGGGATTAATATATATTTTGATATACCTAGTAGTTTTAGATTAATATATTTAATTGTTGTAGCCTGAATTTTCAAAATAATGATTTTTTTAAATAATTGAATTAAAAATTACTTATAAAAATGCATTTGAAAAAACAAAACTTCTCAACAATTTGTAATAAAATCTACTTATTATCAATGTGTTTTTTATTCTTTATTTGATTTAATGCGTTGAAAATAATTATTATTTACATGTTTTTATTCCTTATTTGTTTACAGTGGTTGTATTCAGAACTTCTTCAAGTTAAAGAATCCACGATTGTAATAGAATATCCAGAAGCAAACCAAATACACTTTGAAAGCTTACCAAGTTTAAAGAAATTTTCTTCTGGAGATATCATTGAGTGGCCATCTTTAAAAAATGTGATCGTGAATCATTGTCCCAACATAAGAAAGTGTGGTTTGGGAAAAACAAAATCTGTGATATTGGAAAATCAAGAGTCTCTAGCAAATATTTTTGAATCATGGGTTAGTTCTCTCTACATTTTCTCGTATAATAGATGAACGATTTAAGTTCAATTACTATATTTTATAAATAATATAATATTTACATTATGTAAGTTAAAAATATTTCGTAACATAACGTTAATAATGGCTTTTCAAATACACTAAAATTATTTTCCAACAAATATATTACGATAGTCTTAACTGCTGTTACATTGTATTATATAGGTTTGATTGGTCGGATGGTATTCACTTTGATAGGGTGTATCAACCTGATATCCACTTTCAAAAAAATGTCAATTGCATCCTAACTTATGAAAAAAATGTTTCAATTAGATCCCTTTTCGACAGAAATTATTAACATTGCATGTAGTATGTGATTTTTTTTTATTTTTTTTAATTTTTATTTTTAGTTTTTCCAAAAAAGAAAATTACCACGTGTCAAGTTCCTGGTGTGACATGTGGCATTGTCAGTGCCACATGACAATGCAATGCCACGTGTCAATGTCAATGTCAAATATTATTGTGTTTATTTCAATTTAGTTCCTATGTATGTCTTCTTGATTCAATTTAGTCTTTATGTGTCTCTGATTCATTTTTGTCCAAATTTTTTTAATCCATTTTTCATAAGATTAAAACTAGTTAAGTATAAATATTTTTACAAAATTAAGTATCAATATTTACATTGTTTCTCTCCAATTTCAGACCAAATTTATTATTTGTATAAATGTTATACTAATATTTTTTTATTAAAAATGAATTTTTAACATATTACATTATTATATATTATTAACTAATGTTTTGTTAATTATTACTTTTTTTTTTCAAATAGAACAATATTGTCTCTCACTAGTTTTAAACCAAATTTTTTATTTGCATGAATGTTATACTAGTACTTTTTTTTTTTTGAAAATGACTTAATAAAATGATTTCTACCACTAAATTTTAATATAAATATCACTACTTAATTTTTGTAAAAAAATATTTATACTTAATTGGTTTTAATCTTATAAAAAATGGATGAAAAAATATTTTATTTATTAAAAATAATTGGGTCAAAATTAAATCAGAGACGCATAAGTAGGGACTATATTGAATCAATGAGACATATATGGGAACTAAATTGAAATCAAGACAATGACATTTTATGGTTACACTGTCACGTAATACTCACAATGTCATGTGTCATACCAACGATTTGACACATGACATGTTTTTTACCAAAAAAATTCAAAAAATAAAATAAAATCATAGATTGACACGTGACATGTCGTTAACGACGTTAGTAATTTTTGTCTGAAAGGGACTTAATTGAAACACTTCTTCAAAAGTTGGAATGTAACTCTAAAACGGATACTAGATTGACATACCTTTACCAAAGTCAAAGTAGATACCATCCGAATAATTAAACATATTATATAAACGTTGTTGTGATGATTTTTGAAAACCATTATATTATACTTGGTAGTAATAAGATTTATGTGCTTTCGAAACCATCACACTCGTGGTTCATGCCTTTGTAATATACAAAAATAACTGTCATAATTTATACAATTTAAATTGTTTTACAATGGAGTTACACCAAATGGTAGTAAGAGAAAAAATGATGATTTGCAGGATGATTTTTTCTCAACGACGGTTGAATATGATATTGGTGACACCGAGGAATTACGAGAAAGAATACATAACCTTCGACCTTCATATTTCACCAACCTTCTAGTGTTCCGAGCAACTAACTGTGATGAAACATTGACTAAATTTATATCTATTCTGATGAAGAGGTCAAAAAAACTTGAAGTAATTGAAATTCAACAGTGCAAAATATCAGAATGTCTATTTGAAATCTTGGATCCTATTTATGGAGATGAAGAGGTAAAGTATTTGACACAACTAAAGGAATTAAAGTTAATCCAAGTATATCAGTTGCATATGTTATACCGTTGGGCTTTTGGAAGACATTTTGACTTCAAAAGTATGCAAATTATACACCTCAAAAGTTGTCCCTTTATATGGGTTCTCTTCACTCCCAACAAGGCCATGGAACTTTGCCAATTAAAGGAATTAAAGTTAGAGGCATGTGAGGATTTAAAGCAAGTAGTTTACAACGATATTTGCTATAAATCTCCTTTCTTCCCAAGATTAAGTAAAGTGGAACTAAAGTCTCTCTCACAATTGGAAAGGATTTTAAAAATGTATGGCAATCTTTTAAGTTTGAAAACTTTGATAATAGAAGAATGTCCTTGTTTGGTAGAGTTCACAAGCAACCAAGCAATTTTAGTAGATTTCTTAGAGCCAATGAGTGACACTTTATTTGAGTTGGATGAATTGAGGTTAAATGGTTGTCACATGTTGCTTTATGTTGCCTCCTTTATGATGCCACTTGAGATGAAAATTTTGAAGAAACTCTTTGTGAGTAATTGTTATGCATTGAAAATGGTAATCAATGTGGAGGAAATACCTAACTCTATAGATCTCCTTCCCCAATTAGATGAATTGATTTTGATTAACCTACCTAATTTAACTCACATCATTAACAAAGAATATGTGAGGTTATATCAAAGTTTGCATACCATGCAAGTGGAGTTATGCAAGTCTCTTAATTGGCTACCAATATCAATAACTTTAACAAAAATGAAAATTATGGATTGTGATGCCTTATGTAAGACCATCATTGTCAAAAAAGAAGAAGAGAGAGGAAAAACAATTTTTTCTCAATTGAAGGATGTTACTCTTCAAAATCTGAGAGATTTGTGTGTTGCATTTCCTTCTACATCAGAATTTCCATCCTTGGAAACATTGAGAATTACAAATTGTCCTTCTTTGATCACATTTGTTAAAGAGACCAATGAATTAAAAGAACATCAAAATCAAGATGCTTCAAGCTATTTCTTTCCAAATTCGGTACGTTTCAATTTGAAATTACATGTCTATAA
>Ga0214545_1008877_pt1 | contig 15700 bp, 9 predicted proteins | sample CNSS4metaG_FD_160064 | JGI IMG/M metagenome (GOLD analysis project Ga0214545, IMG submission 160064) | Root nodule microbial communities from cowpea collected in UCLA plant growth center, Los Angeles, California, USA - CNSS4 | ecosystem: Host-associated > Plants > Roots > Nodule | place: USA... | reverse complement strand
AAAAAAAAGTATATTTTTTGAACTTCCTTATTGGGTAGACAACTTATTGCATCACAATTTGGATGTCATGCACATTGAAAAAAATGTATGTGATAATGTTGTGTCTACATTGTTGAATGATAGTTCAAATAAATGTAAAGACAATCTAAAAGCACGAAAAGATTTACAACTTTGGGGTAATAGACCTGATCTTTGGCCTAATGAGAATGGTAGATATCTCCCTGCTATATATACATTGACAAATGCAAATAAAGATATCTTTCTCAAAACTTTGAAGAACATAACAGTTCCAGATGGCTATTCTAGTAACATTAGTAGATGCATTGATGTCAAACAACGTAAGCTTGGAGGATTAAAAAGTCAAGACTCACATGTTTTGATGGAGCAAATTCTTACTTTTTGTGTTTTAGATAAGGAATGAATAATTTGATATCCATTCAGATGATTTAAAGTTCTTGGCCATGGGTCCTATTGATTGTGCAAAGCGATATAGTGCCTATAATGTTAATGGGTTCAAATTTCGTATATTGGAGTTTGATCTATGGCTTAAAACACAAAACAGTGAAGTGTTTGGTACATTTGGGACAAGGAGTTATACAAGTAGTAGTGAAATTCAAATGCAGTTTGGACGTGTGTTGTATTATGGTCGATTGGTAGACATAATTGAGATAAACTACCATGGTCGATTCTCAATTGTTTTATTCAAATGTAACTGGGCTAATACAACTACTTCTAGAGGGATTATGAATGATGAGTATGGATTTACATTAGTAAGTTTTGCACGCTTAATCCATACCGATGATAATGATGATGACGAGCCATACATTAAGGCGTCAGAAGCTCAAATGGTGTATTATGTAGACGATGAGTTGGATAAAAATTTGTGCATACCTGTACATGTAAAGCCTAGAGACTTATACAACATGGGTGGAGATGATGTTGACAATTTTCATGAATGTGAGCCATTTGAACAACAAAACCTAGAAATATTATTTTCTAATGAGGATGGAAATATACAACTAACAAGGTTTTTTTTTCTTTTTTCAATTGTTGAGTCATTTTACTGATTCATCTTAAACTATTATCCTTTATTGTTTAATTTGATGTGTTGATCTTATTTGTAGACCACCGGAAGATGAAGAAAATGTCAACCAATAAATCTTCTACATGAGGACTTGTAGTTACACCTGCAGGTTATCATCAATATCATTCAGGTAATTATGTCACTTCCTTAATAGGCTTAGTCTATGTATAGCTTAATTATTATAATTAAGTTTTGAAAAGTACAATAATTAGTTACAAGATTGGTATTTAGGGGTTTATTTTATGATGCATTCTATGTTCTATGTTGTTCATGAACTTCTATCACTAATCTTCATTAACATGTATGTTTGCCGCTGCTTTTATTAATTGAATATTGTTCTATAAATTGAAATATAAATACTTATCTTATTTCATGTTAATTGAATATTGTTCCATATTGCAAATGATGAAATATATATAAAATGGTTTCGTAAATGTGTGTTAGTCATTAAAACAAAGGGCTTGTATCCCTGAATTTTAAAATCTTATTACCTTATATTCTTAGGTTTGAAAAGAATAAAGATATTTAAAAGACTTTTGCCTTTTAAATCAATTTTGGAGAAGTTTAAAAGTTCAAGGAAGTTTTAAAACCCACATCTCGTAACTAATTATTGGACTTTTCAAAACTTAATTATAATAATTAAGTACACAGACTCCCTTGCCACATTAAGGACAATGTGCACTTTAAATGTGGAGGCGAGGTCTTAAAATTCTAAAAGTTTGTCATTTATTTTTCTTTCTAGTTTTCTTAACCAACATCACTAACATTTTCTCTTTATTTTTAATTGTTCTGATTTTTCTGTAATTGCAAGTAGTTGTAGTTGATGTTTTTGATCATATTTGTTTTGAAGTTGTTCTACATTCTGATTTTAAATTCTGTTATGTGTTTTCTTCCTGTTCTAAATTCTGTCCAGTTTTTTTTTTTATCAGTTCTGTTTTGGTTGGATTTAAGGTGTTGCATTGGATTCTTTCTAGAATGCAGATAGTTTAGTCTTTAATTATTGTATGTTGTTGATTTACAATTGTGTAGCTATTTCAAAATTAGTTTACTAGTTAAAATTTTCTTTTCATTTTAATTTCTTCCTGCAGTATTACTTTAGGTGCATGGTTAAATTATGTCTTTTTTGTTTTTTAGAATAAATAACTGTTATAATAGGATGCTTTGATGAATTTACATTTGCTGACATAGTTATTTTGTTGTTTTGAGAGTAGTATGGAATTTTTTTTTCAGATTTTCATAGTAAGTTTTTAATTCTGTTGTTTTCAGTAACTAGCATGGTTTGTAATACTCTTTTGCTTCTTAGACTTGCTTTGATAGTGAATCTTAGGTGTAGATAACTTGAGCCTTCATTTTTAGTCATTTAAGTATAAGGATAGAACTAGTTTACTGATTTAGTGCATTTTATAGTTCTGTGCATATTGGTTTCATAGTTCTTGTTGTTTTTCACTTTTAGCTCAGTTTTTTTTACCTTCATAGATCATTTAGTTGGTGTCGAGATAGTTGCATAACATTTCCATTTACTAGTTTGGTAATTCTAGCTTGTTTTAGCTTAGTTTAGCTTGTGTTTTAGGTCTCAGATAGTGCAACTCTGAGTTTTAAGTAGATTTTAGAAATTGAGTAGTTTCTTAACTTTATGTTATCATTTTAAGTTAAGAGACCTTTTGAGCAGGTAACGATCATAATTTTGCGTTATAGATAAAGGATCGAAAATATACAATCATTCAAGAATCAAATGTTTCATTGGAAAAACAAACATAATGATAGGAGATTTCATCTTTTTAGAGACTTGGTGAAGAAAAGAATTGTCAAGTTGAGCTGCTGTAAATCACATATTCAAGTTGTAGACATAACGATCAAGCCTCTCAAATTGGATCAATTCTTAAAAGGCTATTTTGTTGTTATTCATTCTGTTTTAGTTTGTTTCAATTCGGTAAAATAATGGATACAAGGCCAACCTACGGTTTTAAATATCTTCTTTTTACTGTTTTCCTTCCATTTCATGACAGAGGAAGAATGCAATTAGGCTTAATGAATCGTGTTGCACATACCAGGGTTCTTAACACACCAAAAGGGCTGAATTGGTTCAGCCCCTATTCCTTTACTTACCATTCTGCTTCTCCATTCATTCAGTCTATCTGTGGCCTCTGCATATCTTTTCATACCCTTTTCACCCCTATTTCCTGACCACAATGTCTCAGCCAAAGTAGAAGTTCTTGGCCAAATTCTTGTTCAGACCACAGTGCTACTTCCCTACCCAAAACCAATTTTTCTTCTTCCTCATTCAACCTATATACTATATCATAATTGTATATGGTTTGCCATGTCTTAAAAGGTCCACACCAAGAGTCACCGTTGTCTTTGTCATTCGCATTCTGCTGATCATAGACACTGTTGTTCCCTACAAACCGATTTTCTTTTGAATATTTGAGTTTGGGTCACCTAATGCATGAACTTTGAACTTGTATATATTTATAAACCTGTTTATAACATGAATCTTTGGGTTAATGCAAGCATAAATGAAGATATGAGATGTTTACTAAACAAAATAAAAATGTTTTATCTAAACTGATTTAACAAACAGAGAAACGAAGCATGCCAAGTTTTTCAAACCGATTTTCTTACCACAGTTTCGTAATTAAATGCATACCCAAGTTATCCAACTAAATGCATCAAAGTTGAAGCATACCCATTTTGGTCTGATTTCTTTAGCATGTGGTCTAAATAGACTTAAGTTATTTTTCTAACTTTATCAATTTTTATATGTTGTCAGGAGACTTGAAGATGAACTTTTCAACCTCAAATAAGTCTAAGTCAAAAGCTGAAGTGAGTATTCATTCTTAACTGCCTAGTACTCAACCTCCAAGACTTGAAGTACAAATTCCAACCCCAATTACACCTCAAGTAAATATTCAACAAGGTCCTACATTTTTATTTTCCCCTCCACTTCCATCTGCATCTCAAGCAAGTATTCAACAAGGTCCTAAATATGCTTGCCCTCCACCTCCATCTGCACCTCAGCCAAGTAATTTGTTTTATCATATTTCATGAATAAGTATTATGTATATAATATGTTTTACATTAGATTTTGTATATATCAATTTGATTTTATATTCAGTTTTAGGAATATCTAACCAATTTATTTTCAGGAACCTTGAAAGTGAGGATATCTTCAACTAGCCAGCCCCCAATTGTGCCTCAATCTAATTCTCAGCCACCATATCAATCATTTCATGTATCTGAACCAACAATACCAACTACATCACATTCATATTCTGAAATTGAAGAGGAAGAAAATGAGGAGACTAAGTTGCAAGTAGATGAACAAAGGCCTGCAACCCGAAAAAGAGCATGGTTTGTTAATGTTATTGGTAAGCAACTATATACAAAGTACTACATAATATATTATACATATATTTGTCTTTATAATAAATTAGTAACAATTATTTTCTCACATTCCGTAGATGATCAAGGAAAGAGAATTACAAAATAACTACGAACCAATGATGTGTGGCATTTACCTCCTAATGAAAGGATTGTTGTGCAGTGGAATAATGAGGGTCAACCAATTGCAGATGGTGGAGCATTATTGAATAGGTTCTTAGGTAGCATTGCAAGAAACTCTAATTCTCTTCCTATTAGTTATTCTAGTTGGAAGAAGATTCCTAAAGATTATAAAGAAGACGTACTTAAGAATACTATTCTGGTCAGCATTGTAAAAACTTAATGTATGATTTAATTATACTACAACTCTTGTTAATTTTAACTGTTTTATGTTTTGAAGGCTAAGTTTGATGTCCATTCCGATGTTCATATAAGCCACATCCTCAAATCACTTAACATAAAGTGGAGAGACCACCGATAGGAATTGTGGCAACTTACAAATGATGGAACACGTACTAGAGATGAATTGATCGCAATGGTTCCAGCAGGAATAGATAGAGATCATTGGGCTTCTTTTGTGGATTATCGACTAAATTCAAAAACAAAGGTATATTGAAACTATTTTTCATCAATATCGTTTAAGTTAATAATTATTAATTTTTATACATTGATGATTAGGAGCATGCTTTGAAAAATAAACATAATAGGGCAAAGCAAACCATTGCTCACACATGTGGATCTAAGAGCATTGCAAGGAAAAGAGATGAAATGGTGACAATACTACATATCTTGATGTGAACTTTTTTTTTTTCAATTTTTGGCTCTATGTGTCATATATTTTTTATTTAATTTTATAGGAAAAAGAGTGTGGCCACAAGGTTAGTAGAGGAGAGGTATGGATTGCAACACATAAACATGCTAATGGAGCCTTTGTGAGTGATGAAGCGAGGGAAATCGGTGTAAGTTCAATTCTAATAAAGTCCATAATTGTAAACCATACTTTGTGTTAATTTAATTAGTTTCTTCTTATGTTCTTTGTAGGAAAAAACTTCAAGTATATGAATCAACATCATCATCATCTGTATCAAAAGAAATATCAAGTACTGATTCCTTAGCTTTTGCTTTCGGAAGCCAAGAACACTGTGGACGTGTTAGGGGTTTGGGTTTGGATCCTTGCCCATCTAAAGTGTTTAGCTCCAAAGGTCATTCATATAATGAAACATCTTCAAGTTATCCTTCTAATGCTCAATTACAAAATCAGGTTAATTTTTTAGTTTTGATCATGATGCATTACTTTTATCAAATTTGACGTTTGAATATGTTTAAAGTAATATGTTATGTAAACCAAGATTGTCAAAATAGCTCCATTTTTTTCTTGAAAAGTAGAAAATAAGTTATTTTCTCTATTTTGATTATTTTGATTAATTTTGTATTTTAAAATAGGTTTCTACATTGACATCCCAACTCAATGAAATGAAGGCAATGGTTAATTTTTTGGTACAAAATTATCAAGGAGAGTTGCCTCGTCATTTTACTATGCATCATGCACCAACGGTAATATTTAAATCTTGATTAAATTAATATATGTTTGATATTATTATTTGGAAAGTTATTAATTATCATTATTTTTTATATGTTAGGTATCTGATCAAGGAAGTGTTCCTAACGAAGAAACAAATGATCAACATCCAACATCGCATTAGATGATATTTTTCGTTTACTTTTGGAATTTGTCAACAAATATGATTCTAGGAAACTTTTGGTTAATTTTTGTTTATTGTAGGTAGATAGTGCACTGCTTATTATGTCACTGTCATTCAAATGCTACTACTCCAACACTTATTATGTTAAGAGCATTATGACTGCTAGTCCACTATTGGTACCATTTGAATGAATATTTGTATTGGTACCATTTGAATGAATATTTGTTGATTGCTTATTTTGAAGTGGCCTTGAAGGTTTTGCTTATTTGTATTGATTGGTACCAAAATGTTAAGTAATAAATAGGATATTCTATAGAATAAGGTTCTTTTCGTACTCAAATATTAACTAGACAAATCAATTTTCAGGAAAGTACAACTTTAGCATTATAGCAATGTCATAATAATATGAGTACTAACTTTTTGGTATTAACAAGGGTTTTTGAGGAATTAACGGGGGTTTTCGGAATCCCGGGCATTATTGGGAGATTTCGGGACCCTAGGCATTACTTGGGGTTTTCAGAACCCCATGCATTACTGGGGGTTTTCAGAACCTCAGGCATTAATGGGGGTTTTCGAAACCCCAAGCATTAACAGGGGTTTTCGAAACCCTCAGTAAGTTGTGCTACTTCCAGCGGTTGCTAAAAACCCTCGATAATCCGTTAGCCATGCTTGTTCTTCCAGGGGAATTTGAAACCTCTGGTAAAACCATTAGTGGGGGTTAAAACCCCTAGAAACACCAAATATAACCTCCACTAAAAACAATTATTTTTGTAGTGCTTGGTCATAATTCTTACAAACTTTATGCCACCAAGTATTGGCATACTCCAAAAATCCTAAAACTACTAGATCAACTTGTGATTGATCCTTTACATGATTTTCATTGAAAATTTGATCAACTTTAGCTTCCCAATCAAGGAAGATTTTGGGATCACTTCCACCATAGAACTTAGGAATCTTTGGAGTTTGCTTCTCTTGTGATGGGTTGCGCCTAGAATGCCCTATTTTCCTAGCCTCTCTTTCTTGCTCTTTAGCTTCAAGCCTTTGAATGTGCTCTTGGATTCTTAGGTCACTTTGCTCCTTTTCTTTTCTCAATTGTTCAAAGGACTCCTTCCTAGACAACTCCAAATCCCGAAGCAATCTCATCAATGTATTGTTTTTGTTTGGAGTAGGTGCATTTGATGAACTTGCCATGATTCCTACAACAAAACACTCAAAGCCAAGACAAAATAAATGAATTAGGGGTTAGACAACATGAAAACCGAGACCAAATCCAACCCACAATGTAACCCAAGTGTTTAGATCACTCTCCCAAAGTAACAAGGCAAGGCTAGCACTCAAAATCCACCAAAGGAGTGAAGCAAACACTTTTAAAAACTTGTTCAAAACCTTTCAAATGCAAGACAAGTGATTCGGCCACAACATCCCAAGAGTTTCAAGAAAAGAAAACTACTAAGACAAAACAAAGAACACCTAGTGACAAGCAAGAAAAACACAAAAACAAGGAAAGCTAAACTCTAAAGAAGAAAAGTTTGAGACAAAACTTTTAACAAGACTAAAACAAGAAAAGCACATTTTAAAGACTCAATGGAAAGTACTTGAGAAGCATCTTCAAGTCTTAAATCATGCATACACCAAGAAAGATCATAACCAAGTTAAAGCATGGAACTAATTAGCCAATATCACCAAATTTTCAAGTATGAAAACTAGTAGCATAACACATAGTGAAAAACACACTTTTAGTTCACCAAGGAGCAAGGTTTCTCTTGGATTTTAGGAAAAAATTGGTGTAAAATTTTCTTCTTTCACAACTGGTTTCATAAAATGGTGAGAAAGAGTTTTAGGTGGCTTGGACACTTAGTTCCTCAAATTTTAGGCCAAAATCAATTTCATAGAGCTTACATCAAGCAAGTCATAAAGTGAAAGCAAGATTCAAATACTTAAAAAACCAAGAATAAAAAAACTTCAAGTTAACATATGACATATGACTCAAGCAAAAGTTATGCACATTTAAAGACTCAACATGACATACATAAAGACACAAACATGTAGTTATCATGCATTTAAACTCATGGATTTGAGGCTCAAAGACTAAGCATCCAAAGACATGTTATCCAACCACATTTAGGAGCTTAAAGAGGTGCAAAAACCGTAGTCAAACTGCCACAAAAGAACCTAAAAACGCTGATTCACGTATTCTTGGCAGATCTGACCTTTGCTCACTAATTTGATCATAACTTTCTCCACAGAACTTCAAATACGTTGGTTCATTTTGTTTTGGAAACTAGACTCAAAGAGCTTTCTTTTGACACCAAACACGTAATTTTTGGACCGCTGAGCTGGTACAATTTAATGTTTTAAAATCGTCACATTTTCTACCAGCACTATTTTTGTGTGTAATGGAAGTGGATTTGAACCATACAAAGATAGCTACAACAAGACAAGATTAGCACATGAAAAACACCATATTCAAGATAACCTAGGCTCTAGATACCAAATGATGAAGGAATGTCTCGGATTTAGGTTGAAATTCGTCTAGAACGAAAATGGGTATGAACCCTAGAACGAAAAGGGGGAAAATGGAGGACATCGATTGGGGATTTTTGCGGAACGGGAGGAAATCACGCCAGTTGGAGGAGGTTCCAAGATAAGTGAGGAAGATCCGCCACTTTGAATTGGAGATTCAAAGATAAGGATCGGTGGTTCTGAGGAGAACCTTGAGACTTGAGAGAAAACTCAAATTTTCATATAACTCAAATCTAGTTACAAATGTGTCTCACAAAGGCTTATATACTATGGGCCGAAACACCAAAAGGCCCAACACAACTAAAGGTCTAATAAAGCCCAAACAAAAACATTACAAAAATTATAAAAGAGTTCTTGTTCTACAATCTGAAGTTAATCTGAGATCTCTTTGAAGGTCTTGGGCATGATCCCATCAACTGCTCTGAAATCCATGTGACGATCCTAAGCCACGCCTCCATCAACACTTGTTACACCACTACGTGAAACCTTCTGGTACGTGAAACCTTCCACTTTATACCCAAGGTCAAATGTTCTGCTCATGGGAACTACTTTTCCTTGAAGCATCCCACTAACAATTTGAAAAGACCAATCATCACCTGTTGACTATTAATCCTAGTATGAATCCCTTATGCCACTTCTTTCCTATCCATAAGTTGTTCTTTCCCCTACTTAGGAACATAATCTTTTCTTACTGATGAGTAAACTATTATCCATCTCAACCTCTCACTAGAGGTTTCCCATCTTTTCGCACTTCACAGTCTCTTCCTTTCTTAGCTTTCTTGTTGCTAAGCAATCTCTCCACTTTCTGCAACCTAGGATTTTCCATTTGTTCCTCTTCCACCACTCCAAGAAGCATTAGACATGGCCATACGACCAAATCTAATGACACTTTTATTAACATTACATGTATCTATAGAACTTTGAACCCCGGCATTGCCGGAATGTAGAACCAAGTTGATTTTCCTCAAACGTTGTTACACTTGCATGCACTGATATCTCCCATATGTGCTAACCTCTAGATTCAACTCATTTTGGAAAACTTATGGTATTTGATCCCAAACTTGTCCTTGAAGCTCCCTTAGTCCAATCGTTGTTAAACTTCAACATCATTTCTCAAACTACTAACCCAAACTTAGCTTTCCTTGCTCAACGATATACATCACACATCAACTTCCTATCTCTAAGGCAAGAAGTTGTCTCAGAGACCTCATCCAACACTTGTAAAGGTAAGCAGACCAAGTTGACATTGGATCTGCATTCCCTTATTTCAATAGACACCAGACACAAAGCACAGAGGCATAACAAGACAAACTAGAACATACGAAGCAACACTCCATCATTTATAGACAACTAAACCTTTTTTGTCTGTCACCCTTCCTTCCCCAACCAGTAGAATTAAGAAAGGAAAAACAACCTTTAATCTAGTCATGAGTGTGCACCCTCATTACTTTATCAAAGCGTTTTTTGTTCTTAAAACTTTTGGTTTCATTGACAAACTTGACTAGACAAGACTACTCACGCCTGCGAGGCATGACAAACCCACAACCTCAGGTCATCCTAAGGACAAACTGCTCTGATACCATAAATGTAACACCCCATTTAATTTATAATCATGATTAAAGGAAGTGTCACACAAGATAATACAGAAACACAATCTTGGAGTTTAAACACTACTCCATACAATAACCAAGGCACACAACTATGCCACAACTAAACCAGATACAATGTTCATCAGTAATCAAAATAGGAAATTAAAAAATAAACTAATACATGGGCCATAGCCCCAAAAAGAAAGCCCAAAGTAGTAGAATCCAGCCTAGATGGCTAAGCAGCGGAACTGTCACTTCCCTGTTGACAATGGGTGTTTCTCGCATCTACTCACATTAATAAATTGATGATCATCGCAAAAGGAGAAGAACCACATACAAGACAACCAAACAAGCAAACATGGTAAGCTAGAGTAGAAACAGTTTATCAAGTAGTCACATGCTATTACACAATCCAAAACAGTATTCATCAACCAATCATGTTATGACTTCTCAAGCAATACACTATACTCAGACTCGACTCATCCGGATTACATATAATCAGGTCGGATTCAGCGGATGCTTGCACTTGTGGTGGATTATCCTGCTCACCCTCGAGCTAAGTGTTACAAGTGTTACAATGTTTCAATCCCCCCCACACAAGGTTAGTCCCTAATGAGTTTCAGACCTCCTACTACTCTCACCACAAGAGTCAGTCCGCTCTAAGTGAGACTAACTGACTCCTTAAAGTGTGAAGATGCAACCTTACCTTGAATCTTTACCAAATTATATAGATGGGGCACCACCATGGACTCCCACTAACATGGGCCATGGAATTACGTCCCGAACACTAAAGCACTACCAGGAAGTCTCAGCTAGAGACTCATGGATTTACCTACTGACGACATACCAATCACATTCCAAAAAAACAAATAATATTGATCATGCATTTAACACCTCATGCCATCCTTTGTAACCCATCCTCATTCATATTCCATGTTGATTTCATACCATCCCATTCTTCCCAATTTGGGGATATAGAACTTCACCTCATACCAATACCATGCCATCAATGTAACATTATTGCTCATACCGAATTCATGACAACATATATAACCAACCATTTCATTGAAATCGCATGCCAAGATTTATCCAAGTTCATCATTCACAATTCATGAATCACATCACTCATGCAAATTCATTCATCTCATACTTATAAATGCATACCAAGACATACATATATCACAAAATAGTATTCATCCCAAATAAATGAGTGCTAACATTTAAGTACCTGCAATTCCATACAATCAAGCACAACACACAACCATAATTCTTACACCAAAATTCCTAAGAAAATTTATTATCACAAAACCAAAATCACTGCAGTAATGCGTGACACATTTCTCAAGCTACAAACATCTAATCGACGATCCAACTGATCAAACCACAAAATAGCATGTTATGAATGAAATGTCAAAATTTGAGTTCAATCCAACGGTTAATGAGTCGGGAAAGTAAATTTTACTAAAATTGCGCATATCAAAAAAATACACAGTTGCCTAGCGACCAAGTCAACTCGCCCAGCGACTGCGCGACATATCCAGAATACGATAAATAACGTCAAATATCACAATTTATTAATATTTAAACCCCTAACCCAGAAATATACCAAAAACAAACGTTTTCCCCAAACTTTTCTCATATTTCACAAAACATTAATCGCATAAAATAGAAATAACGTGAAACCCTAGCTTCCCTTATCTGGAAAATAAGCTAGCGGAAAGCTTCGACACGTACACAGTGAGCACCACAGTCCTAAGGGTAGGCCAAAGAGCTGAAAACAAAGTGGAGTAGAATAGGAACGGGATTACTATGAAACCCTAACTGTAATCACAAAAATATGCCCAAAGAAGGAGAAACATGAGCTCGAGATTGACTTACATGGAGTAGAGTTGAGCTTATAGCTAACTTGTCCAAGAGGAGACCAAACCCTAGCAGAGCTTTCTGTTGGGAAGTAATGAGAGCGTGAGAACAGATGTTTTCTGAGAATGAGATGGGATTGAGAGTGTTAGGTTGGTTTAGGGACTTGAAATCCCCATGGGCCTACCCTAGGCCCAACAGATAAGGGACAACCTCTTGTATTTAGGACAGAAATTAACAAAGGAAATTTGTGGGCCTTACAAAAATAGAGGAATAAATAATTGATTGAAAATTCGTTGTTGAAGGAAAAAAAAATTGATTGTAAATAAATAATTGATGTGTGAAGTTTTAAATAAATAATTGTTTTTTAAATAGTTATTTTTAGTGTGAATTATTGTGCAATTAAATATTTTTCTCCTTCCACAAATAATCTTCAATTAATTATTTATTCTTTTATTTTTAAAATATAATTTTTAATTATGTATATATTGCATGTCAAATAATAAAAAAATTAATTTATTTAAAAATATAATTATATATTTTAAAATATTTAATTATTTCAAAATATTAAATCAGTTATTACATTTTAAAATATTTATTCATTCCATTTTAATTAAAAATAAACAAATATTTTTTTCTTTTAATTTTAATAAAAATAAATTTAATAAAAACAGAAATTAAAAAAAAATCCAGTTTAGAATTCGATTTCCCGATAACCGAATTCTGATTGATTTTCATGTCATTTTCAACATAAATGAAGGTTAGAATTTGGTTATCCGAAAACCGAATTGTGAACTAATATCAAAATCGTGCTACATACGTTGTATGCTAGGTCTAAAAATAAAAAGGGAAACCATGCTATTTTGGAAAAAAAGAATCCATAGGTGCATGAGTCATGGGACTACTTGAGTCAATGCAGGAGAAAGAATACCAAGAGTTTGGTGGGGTCCACATATAAACTTCGGTTTCCTTTATAAGCTTTTAAGTTGCATGGGATGATGTTCCTTTTCCTTCATGGTGCAAACATATAACTTCAATTTTGGTTCATTCTTTCATTAGTCTTTAAGATAGCTTTTGTTTTGATTTGACAATCTTGCATGGCCATGTTGACTTAGTAGTCTTTATTTTTTATTAGTTTGAATACATGGGACTAGATTCATATAAGAGTTTTTTTCTCTTTTGTTTAAACTACTAAAAGTGTTATAATATAATATTGGTTTTGAAATATGGTCGAAAGGTGTATGCATGGACCGTGGCTTAATATTGAAATCCTTTGTAGGGAATTCAATTGTGGGGCTTATTTGGAACTCACTAATGATAAAATACATATGCATATGTAATTGTGATTATAATGCTGATGAGATGCCTTTTACCAAGGGACCAACAACAAGAGCCATGGCTAGGAGAATACAAGAGGAATGGGCCTTAAATGCGCATGCAAGGCCCAAGATAAACTTCACATGGGCCAAGGAAGATGTGAAGACCTAGCCTTGGACACTTTGCTTGTAAATACTAGATTAGGATTTTATTTTGGGCTTTGTATTTTGGGCCCAGTAGAATAGGTTTTTCTTTGGGCCATGTATTGGGCCTTAGAGGAAATTGGGCTTTAGAAGTAATTTTGGACCAAAAAGGAGAATTGGGCCAAATGGGCCAAGAGTAGTGTGTCTACTCTAGAAAAGCCTAGAAGCTTCTCAAACTTGCTCTCCAAGGATGAGAGTTAGCTTCCCATGGCAAGACAAGTGTGACTTGCTTAGGTGGCAAGTCACACCTCCCACATGCTCCTTTTTGGCTCCAAAATTCAACTTTGTAGACTCCTTTTTCCCTCCACTTTTTGGAGACTCCTTGGTCTCATTTTTAGCCTATAAATAGAGAGCTTAGGACCCTTGTATTTTCATTTATGAATATAGTAGAAAAATTCTATTGAGATGACTCCAGACTCCTGTCTTTTTGTGAATCAACTTAGGTTAGAGTTCTCCTTCTTGGTTTCCTCTAGCCCCCTTCCTTGAGTGTTGGCCCAACCTCACTTGAGAGCTTCTCCAAACTGTTAGAAAATGATTACTCAAATAATACTACTAATAATATAAATATGAAATAATATAATAATTATTATTAAATCAATAATAATACTAAGACAATATATAAAACAATTAATATTAATCAGAGATCAACAATTATAATAACAATAATAAATAAAAGATAAAAGGTAAGGAGTAGATATATCCTGGGTTGAGGCACGCATAGTGCTATCCTTAGAGAGAAAACGCCTAAACAAATACACACTCATATGTGTTTCAAATCATATGTGTTTCTCTCCCAAGATACAACAACCCGTCAGATCGATCGAGTGCAGCGAAGGATCTCCAAACCTTATGAACACCACTGTTTAAAGATAATATAGATAAGAAAAGAAGAACACTTTTAAGAAAAACTCTAGTGTTTGTTGTCCCTATTGTTGTATTCTTCCTCATGCACCTATGTGGTATTTATAGGTAGCAAAAGGAGACAAAAGAGTAAATAGTAATAAGAATATAGTCGTTAGCCATTAAAAGCATTAACCCATAAATTAAAGGTCTATAAAAACATGAGTAACAGTAGAATTTTTATTTTAATTATTTATTTTTAAAATTATATTAAAATATTTCTAACAATCCCCCACATAATTTAAAAAATAAAATAAAACAAAAAATATATTATCTTTTTAAACAAAATATTGTAGTTCAGTGTAAGGAACCTTCCGGGTCTGACCCTTACACCTAGTGCTTATAAACTTCCACCCGAGAAAATGCAGAGACTTGATTGTCTTGAACTACATCCTCTATGACCAGGTTTTAGTAAATAACACATACAATATCGGTGTTCATTATAGGTTCTAATCAGTGGGTGCACATTACGACCTTGTGCATGTATCTTGTTTCACGAGTGTCACTTAGAGACTTGCCCATGTCTCACAATGGCGGCCCCACCATCACACTCACTAGGTAAACCCTCAAAGGGTGGTTTGTGACTCATACCCCTACAATAATTGTCATTGGGTTTATTAAGAGGTATTTTATAAAATAAGCATAATAATGCACATACCTCAACCATTGGGTTTATTAAGAGGTATTTTATAAAATAAGCATAATAATGCACATACCTCAACCTTATTATTGCCACAATTTATAGTACACCTCGCCATAGGAATGAGATATAAAATTTAATCAAATTATTTGGTGTACTTTAATTAACAACAACTTCGTTGTTACCCATTGAACTCCATTCCATGGGATCACCATTCATGTGGAGATGGGTATCCATTGTTGCAACTAATTTATGGGCTATCTCATTCCCCTCGACGACTCAAATACTTGTTGTTGATGCATCAACCATTTGATAAACAGATCTGTAATATTTCTTTCTGACCTGACAAAGTCAAGAGAGATAATATCATGAATGATTAAGTTTCTAATATATTTTGTCTCTCATTCTCATATGTCAATTTCATTGACATTTTTACTAAAAACTTTAAATATAACAATTTAATTGTCAAGATGCATTGAAAAAAGAAATAATTTATGCTTGCA
>Ga0214545_1008875_pt1 | contig 15703 bp, 7 predicted proteins | sample CNSS4metaG_FD_160064 | JGI IMG/M metagenome (GOLD analysis project Ga0214545, IMG submission 160064) | Root nodule microbial communities from cowpea collected in UCLA plant growth center, Los Angeles, California, USA - CNSS4 | ecosystem: Host-associated > Plants > Roots > Nodule | place: USA... | reverse complement strand
AAAAAAATTTATTTTTATAAATATATATATATATATATATATATATATATATATATATATATATATATATATATATATATATATATATATATTAGTAAACAACATTCTGACCTAATTTTTTTCTAAGTTGACACATCTTGTCTTCTATCTTCATTCTTTGCGCTTCAAGTATTGGTACGTTGTTGTCTTCCAAGAACACCCCTTGACATTCTTCTTTTTCCCTTCTTTGAAATTGGGCATATACATGAAACCCTATATAGATAGTGACGTTTATGGTATGCTTGTTGTCAACGGATGGAATTAAAATAAGAATACTTGGCACATGACAGTTGAGGTTTATTATTTGATTATTTTGCATGAATCAATCGGACAAAGTGTGCTTGTTTATCAAAGCAGTAATTAAAGAAGGATTTCCATTGTGTTGAACGTCATTTTATATTTATTTTTATAATTATTTGGACTTTTATGAACTTGAGTTTGTTTGAACTTTATTTAAAATTTATGACAGTGATGTATTTTATTTTATTTTATTTGAATTTATGATTAAATATTTATTTTTAAATAATTTTGTAAATAACCGTGGGTACCCGTGAATACCCGCGGATATGAAAAAAATAGGCGGGTACCCACATAACGGATACCCGACTGATTCATATTAAAATGTAACATAACTCATTCATAAAAAAAAGTGACTGATACATGTTCTCAACACCACAACTTGAACTCATCGAAATATTACCACCAAGTAATATTAATAACATATCACTCTCTCATAGCCAACCATTATATTTTTCTTGCACACCAACACCTCTTGGAAAAATCCTTTCCCCTGCTTTTCATAGACTTACTAACAACAACTCCACTCGCTCGATAAAGCCTTGGGTGGAGCACTCTTGCTAAGCTTATGCAAAAGAATTACCAAGGAACGAAACCCCTTACCCTGACTCGACAAAGTCGTTGAGGTAAAGAAACCATATTGGCTTTACAACTATCAAAGAGTTCATACTATCTCATCACACATGTACACCCATACATATCATACCTCATCACAATATCAAACATACCTTAACTCATCATGCAATTACATCATATCATGTCGCATCATCATAAATCATTATCATAGTATACCCCAAGCATTATTTCCTTACAGTTTAGGATTTAAACATATAACAACATCATGTTAAAACAAACCACAACAACAAAACAGAAAGTTCCACGTGTGATGAGTGGATTTTTCCACAACCTATGGATTCAGCTCTAGAAAACAAAATGTGAACCAGCGAGTTCCACAAGTGACTTGTGGATTCTTCCATACCCGTGGGTTTGGCTTCAAATATACAAGAGTCAAAAGAGCGGGTTCCACAAATGACCAGTGATTTTCCCACAACTTGTGGATTTGACTTTAAAAATGAAAACCAAGAACTAAAATTCACTAAAGCATTGACACAACTAATGGATTCTTAGTAAACTCATAAAATCTTACCTCCAACGCCCTGCACTTCACAAAAATTCCACAACCATAACTACAAACCCATTATCAAATCGTGCTTACTTCAACCACAATTAACACTCCAAAGGAAAAACAAGTTCTATTTACAACTGTTGCTCTAACCTCAAATAAATTCACATTTTAACAAGATGGAGATAAAAAATCCCTAATTTCCCCATTTATTCCTCCAAACAAAAAATTAAATTAAATAGATTAAACATCTTAACCCTACCATCAAAGCGAATTTTCCATCCATCTCGTCTCACATTCACCAAAAAAATTGATAGGAATCATAGACACAAAAATATCTTTCCTTACCCTATAAACTTAATCCCAAACGATACATTTCACATTACCACCATGAATTCAACTATTAAAGAAACTTGTTATCATATTCCATCCCTAAGAACGAAATTACCCCTTTATAATTCCATATTTTAAAATACAATTAATTCTCCATACATAACCACCAAATAAAATCTGTATGTAATTCTCCATACAAACAAAATTTGTATGTAAAGTCTTAAATTCGTATGTAATTGAATAATTCCGATGAATTATATATGGAAGAATGTCGTATGTAAAATAGACGTAAGTAATTTACATACGGAAAAATTTTCGTATGTAATGTTACATACGAAATAAATCTGTATATAACAGATGAGGTCATTACCCACAAAACAAATCCGTATGTAACAAATGAGAACATTATATATAGAAATAGATTCATATGTAATAATTTAGATTTTACTCATGAAATAAATCTATATGTGACTGATGAGTGACATTTCCAATGGAGAGATCCGTATGTAATTAACATGTACCATAACAATTTTTTTTATATTGCTATAACCCAATTATAATAAAGTTAAATGAAATAAAATTTTACCAACACTAATTCAAGTAAAGTTTGTGTACATAACAATCTAATAAAGTTCTAATAGTACGTCCAAAATCAAGTCATAATTAACAATATATATATAATCCAAATGAATAACTAAGAATCTACATCTAAAACCAACAATAACTCCATCCAAAATGATGGTTTAAGAAAAAGTTGAACATGTTACAAGTTTATTAAATAAAAAGAAAGTACTACAAAAATCAACTGATTTCCATAAAAGTCAGTGCGCAAGTTTGGTTGGTTGGGTAGAATTTTAATACCTTAAAAATCCCTACCTTGTGTGATGTTATCTGTCCAAGACTATCTCCTGCATAGATTTACTAATTTAAATACTTTTCCATATTATTGTTAATTCACCGTTGAAGAAAAAACACAGAAAATGAAGAATAAAAATGATACTTTATGTGGATGGTGGAAATCACATTCCCCAACACAAGAAAATGTTAAGTGTAACACCCCAAATTTTGGGATATCACAGATAGTTAGAAAATGAACACGTTTGGCGGAAAAAGTATTATCATTGAAAATGTATTAATAAAAAAACCTATATTTTAATTTAACTTACATAATTAAAAATGTCACTTTGTCAAAAACTTCCAATAACATTTGGAATAAAAGAAAATTACATAATTTATAGTATCTGATTTAAAACAACTAAATATATTATAAAAACTCCCAAGTCCACCCCAGCCTCTCGTCAATCTACTCCATGCCAAGATTATCTGCAATATCATCTGCTCTCGTATAACATACACGTTATACGATCATTGCACATACAACAAACACACAAACAAACAAATAGGGGTAAGCTAACCATAAACAATGATATTCATAAAAGAAATTCATAAATAAAACTTGTCCAATAATACTCAACGTCGCATTCAAGTAACACGAAAACTTTATGATCACAATCCATGCTTGGTTTGAACACACAAACCCCAAATCCAAACAATCATACTAAACCAAACATAGCATCACATTCATTTAAAATCTTCATTAAATTCCACCAAGAGCTTTCAAGCAAAGCAAAACACTTTCAACATGCAACACATAAGAATTTCATATTGCCAACAAAGTACTCACCATCACATCATGCATGGGAAATAAACCATAATATAAACCCATCAACTTATCAAATAATACATTCATACAATGAACCCCATGAGTGACATTCATTCAAACACAATATAAAATCACACTCAAGTAATTATCCTCAAACAACCACTTTAACTCCATAACCATGCAACCCATGAAAACCAAGAAGGACCACCCATCTCATAATATCCCACCAACACATTAACACATAAAATAATTAGTAACACCAAATGAAAAACACCAACCAAAAATATGAGAAATTAAAGAGAACCAAAAATTTAAACAATGAAAGAAAAATAAACCAAACATCTAACATCCTCACTTAATCTTTCTCTCCCCACCTACCTGCATGCATACGGTCCCATCTCAAAATAAACGTATACACATGCTATGCCTATACTCGAAATAGCATAGAAAAAGGATGAAAGAGAAAACTATCACATGATTCATTTGAACGCATGGAACAAAAGGCTGCACTCACGCACACATGCACCAACCTAACCTCCTAAAAACATGAGAAACCTATATAATAAACATATTGTACCCCTACAACTAAAACATTAACATATATGTGTGGCCCACCAATTCCAAAGTTAGAACCCATTCATTTAAGTGAGAGAGAGAATAGAAAAGAAGAAAGGGAAAAACTAATGCATGAACCCATTCATTTACGTGAGAGAGAGAATAGAAAAGAAGAAAGAGAAAAACTAATACATGACTCATTAATAAAACCAAAGAGAAACCCCATGCTATATGTGATGAAATAGGAAGTCAAGCCTGCACCTAGAGATGTCAAAATGGGTTTTGACCCATGAGTCAACCCGGCTCACCACGGGTTCGAGCCAGGTTGGGTTGAGAAAAAATCAATTTTTCCAAAAGTGAGTTAAACTCAACCCGGCTCACTTAACCCACAGGTTAAACAGGTTCGAACCGGCTTGAAGGTGGGTTGACCCACTTAACCTACCAACATTTTTTTACAATTTTTTTTTATTTTTTTTAATAATTATTTACTACTCCTAATTATATAGATTCACAATTTCATATTTTTAAATGCAAGAATATTGCTCAATCGTATTTGAATAGTTTGAATGTTTAATTAATTTGATTGTCAAGTTATATACGTTAATACTTTAATCTTTAACTATAATCTTCATAGTAAATTACTCAAGCAACCGTCTTATAAACAATGTTTTCTAAATTACCATGACAGAAAATATGAAATGTTAGCCATGTTTTCTTGAATTATATGGATACTTTCTTGGAAACAATTCATCATATATTGGTGGTGAGCATGATGAAGACATTGGTTCTTTATTTTATTGTGATTTTCATCTTATTGGTTGCTTAAAAAATTATTTAAATATTTGAATACTTAAAAATAAATAAATAATTTTTTTATGTGGGTTGGTGAGCCAACCCACTTAACCCACCAACCCGTGATGGGTTGAGCAGGGTTGTAAAATTTCTGGCTCACCATAAACTGAACCGGATTGGGTTCACTCATTTTCAACCTGGCTCGTGGTGAGCCAACCCGTGTAAGCCAGGTTGGCTCACTTTGACATGTCTACCTGCACCATGAATTGTAAAGAATAAAACAAAAGTCCTATGGGTCCCACCAAATAACAAAACATCATAACACTAATCCAAATTTTTAAGTCTTATGTTTGGTACCCCTGGAACACAAAACTCTCGGCCCCACCATCCCATCACTTATACAAGCTTTTAACACTTTAGGTTGCCAAGAGAAAAAGAAAGAAAAAGGAATCATGCCATTGAGAAGGAAACGCGAATATAGAGATATCTGCACCAAACGGAAATAAGGAAAGAGAAAAGAAAGAGAAAGATTTTAAGAGGAGAGAGAAAAGTGAATTTCGTGTACCCTTGCACCATGAGTAACCGGAAGAATGAAAAATGAATTGCATGTTAATAGAACCCTCTCTCACATAGAACCCACTTTCACATAGAACCCACTTTCACAAAGAACCCAATTAACCAAACCAAGGTTTGACGCTATGGCAGCCAAGGAGAATGGACAAGTGCAAGCTCCCACATGCACCAAAAACAAAAACGGAACCCGCAAAGAACATGTAGCGACGCATGTTCTGCGCTACACTCTTCTATACCATTAACTCTTGACTAAGCCATCACCTGTGGCTGCCCCTCATGCATGAAAGAAGAGAAGAATAATGCAATTAAAAACAGTGGCACCATGCACACGTATAAATCATCACAAAGCTTCATGTAATATTGGAATGATAACATAACCACATAATCCATGGCAGCAATGACAGTATACAAAAGATTAACTTCTCCCTACATTACACATGCATGATTTTCAAGTTTCATTCATCAAACAAACAAAACAAAAGAAGAAAACAAGGTTGGCTTCCCCTACCTCATGAAGTTCTTCCAAACATCTACTTCGCTGTCTCATTTCACTTCTCCATGGCTTCTCTCGGTCTCTTTCTCTCTAAATTCTCGTTCTCTCCCTCTCCAAAACCCTAATGTTTAAAACTAAATTTATCTCCTATTTTTCTTAGCATTTTCTGTTTATATTTACAAAATAAAATATAAGATTTGGTTGTTTTCTTCAACTTGTGCTAAGAGTAATGATTAGCGGAAAAATAAAGCAGAAACGAAGTGTAGGGTATGATGCTGTTTTTAGGCTTTTTTGTATATCGGGGTTCATTTAAAGTGAAATTTGTAAAAAAGGGTCTGTTCAATTTTTTTTTTGTAAAATAGGGTCAAACCGGTAGGGTAAGCGATGACATTACAGGTGAAGTCGTCCCCCACCCTATCGGTTTTCTTTCTTTTTTCTTTTTAAAGCAAAATCGTACTGTGGGAGGCCGGTTTCTATTCACTTGAAAAGTGAAGTCGTCCTCGCACATGACGACTTCACTTTTCAATTTTTAACGGGATAGTTTTTCCTGCTCGTGTAACCAGCTTCAAAACTATCAAAAGCAAACATCAAATATATCTGAAAAATGTTCAATCAATTAAACACAACAAGAAGGAAAGTTAATGCAAGGAGAATCCCTTCCGAGGGCATTTGGTTTCTGTAGGCCCAAAAGCCACCAATAGCAATTGGGAAGAGGCACATTGCAATGAAGAAATAAGCAACCTTGGCTCCTTTCCACATTGGCACACCAGCTGGGTGTTTAAAAGTTTAAGGCACTGTGGACTGAATTTTCAGGGCTAAATTGTGACCTATGAAAGAAAAGGCTATAATTCCAAGTGCATTCATGGCATGATGGCAAGAAATACAAGACTATAATTCCAAGTGCATTTATGGCAAGAAATACAGAAGCAGAAGGTTGTAACAATTATAGCGGTTCGTAGGAGATTGAAGGTGGTCTTCGTTGGCTTACAGAGAGGATCCACGCCATGGTAGAGTAAGTTATAATACTGAAACGTTAAAAAAGTATATAAAATAAAAAAACTGAAAAGTGAAGTCGTCATGTACAAGGACGACTTCACTTTTTCAGATGAATAGAAATCGGTCTCTTATATCACGGTTTTGCTTCTCGAAAAAAGAAAAAAGAAACCGGTAGGGTGGAGGACGATTTCATTTGTAGTGTCGTCTTCCACCCTGACGACTTGACCCTTTTTTATAAAAAAAAAATTCAACGAACCCCTTCTTACAAATTACAATTTAAATGGACCCCGAAATACAAAAAAACCATTGTTTTCATCATCCGAATATATTGGGAGCAAGGAGAAAAATGAATGAAATAAGCACTGGAGTATTAGAAACAAATTTGAGGAGAGAGAAAAACTAAAATTTCTCGTGGGCCCCACTAAAAGAGAAGTGAGAAAAATAAAAGAAACTAAATAAATACAGCCAAGTTCGAACCGAAGAGCCTGCATGCGCACATTCAGTTTCCAGCCACGAAGCCAATTACTTTTCCAATTTAAAATATGCACTACTTAATTATATACACATATTCTCAACATTACATATAATATTAAAATTTAAAAATAAATAAAAAAATAACTTAAATCACTTAAATAATTATTATAAATACAACAATAACTTAAATCACTCAAATAATAATTATTTCATATTTCATAATTTAATAACATAATTAAATTAAATAAATCAACAATATTAATCAAGCCATTAATTTTCCTATGTGTTTTTCTTTTATTATAATATTTTTTCGGGTCTTACATTAAGCTTTTTGAGTAAATAACATGCAAAACATCCGAAAGTATGAGACCAAAGAGCTAAGGCAGTTGAACACTTACAAGATTAAGACTAAGAAGCTTCTAATTTACAAGAGTCACAACATGCATAATAGAATATGTTCCATAAAACCACGTGAAGCATAAAACAGAAATAGCAATACAAGTTACAACATTGTTAATTTATCCATTATTTTCGCGAGGCATGTATGAAGTATCAAACTAGAATCCTTTATTACTCAAATATAAGTAAAAGGTGGTCATTTTGGGTAGACTTAAGTATAAGCATATCTCATTCCCTAAACCTTATTTAATGATACCATTTCAAACCTAACCATCATTTTCAACTAATATAATTTGAGGTTAATTTAGGAAAAATATTTCTTTATTGTATGAAAACAAGAAGATTAAAAGAACTTAATTACTATACTTAGCAAGTGTGAAAGTCAGAGTCAGTAATAAATAACGAGGACAAGATGACAACTACAAATTTATTTATCTAACTTGTGAGTCTAAGCTTCAGAAACATTATCAGGAATTGGATAAGGACAAAATCTGGGACAAAATTCTAGTATCCTTATGATTAGAGGTGCTATAAACATTGGGCACACCTTCACAAACAATGGTGAAAGTATGATTAAGAGGAAGAAACACGTAGCAAGTTAATTAAATGGGGAAAAACACAAGTTCATTAGCTAACCTCTTTCCTAATGGATGCATTTAACAACATATCCTTAAACATAATGAAAGGGAGTACCCCCTCCTTCGTCCCTTAAATAAATTATCTCCTCTCTTTCCTCTAATATCTATGCATTCTATTTTAATCCATTTAAATTGAATTTAAAATATGTAAAAATGTCATAAAAAGATGACAAATACAATAGGGAAAGATAAATTATATATAATTTGCAGATTTTTTAAATCTATTTAACTCGTTGCTTTGGCATATTAAGCCATAACTAAAGTTGGTGTGCACAATCAAAGGAGTAAAAGTTTATTTTACATGAAAATTCCCATTCTCAATATGTTAAATAGAGCATCCATAGAAATTTTAGACCAAAAAGGGTATTATTTCCTACATTGAGTAATTGGATGCAAAGTTCTAAATACAAAATTGTTTAATTCCTATGAAAAACTAAAAGCATACTATTTTCATAATTTCTAAGAGAGACGAGGAATAAACTATAGAAAACTATACTATAATCATTAAACACTACCCCGAGCTCCTTAGGAACAAGCTACCATTAAGAAATTACATAATTCATGTAGTTCATACCAATTATTTAATTTTCTTTGCGTCCACCCCTCACTTTTGAGTCCATAACTTATGCAACTATAGTGTATCAGTTAAGAAAATCACATTTAACAATATTTTGGATGTAAATAATATCAAATTTATGATGAGAAATTACATTCAAGCTTCTTTTCAACAACATAATTGATGTAGCCATGAATTCTATGTGGAGTGAGTGTGTGGGGAAAACATCAAATAAAATTTGGCTCAAAAACTTTAGAACAAGAAGTTTAAATATCATATCCAGTCGATTTAGTCCCCCTAAAAAATAAGCAAGCGCACAAATTGTAATACGAGAAACTAAAGGCCATCATTCATTTAAAGTTAGATGAATTTATGAGGCAACTCAAAACCAACAACAAATATATCCTTGTTTTCTTACTTTACACGCTTGCTCGCTTTAGAAGAGCTAGATCCATAGTATTATGTCTAACCATCAAACAAATTGAATTAAAATTACAAGCTCATGCAAGAACTTACAAAACATAAATTGTGCAAATTTCCTTTAGTTTTAAGGCTATCAACATCTCAATCAAATTGTTGCTTCCCAGATGCTAGAAGTGCTTCATCCTTGATCAGGAAAATTAATACATTGAACATTGAACACTAAACATTATGGCAAGTGATTCTCAATGGATTTTCTACTTCTAATAAACATCATCCCTTAATCCCAAATCACCCCCACACTAACAACCTCACACAAAAACAAATTAAAACCTAAACATAACCATTTCTAAAATAGAACAAATCAGCAACTACAAAGACCCATATAAAAAGTGAAAAGTGAAGTTAATATGAAAAGTGTAAGACCCAAGGAATTTAAATAACTAATTAAACAATTATTTAATAAATGCGGGTAGTAGGAGCCTTTAAGGCATTTAATGCAGATAGCTATGATGTGGAAAAGTGCTAGCTCAAATGGTTGAGAGTACTTTATTGTGTGAGAGGACTTGGTTTCAAGTCTTATATATGCCGTTTGTGTGTTATTTAATTATTATTGTTTTAATAATATGCTAGAGCATGTTGAGTGATAATATAATCATAAAATTATATTAATCATCATGAAACTTGAATTGGTTAAATGGTGGAACATTGATTTGGCTTTGGCATGGTGAGGGGTTCAAACCTTGGTGAACCCAAATTAAACTTTTTTTTTTTTTTTGCCAAAATGTTCTTTGGCATGAAGGTGAAAGGGCAAGGAAACCCAAGCAGTAAAGGGAGGGCTGGAAAACCATCATAAGACAACAAATTGAATGGCATTAACCTTAGTTTAATTGTAATTTCGTTTTGCATCATTAATCCCACATTAAGACACAAATTATTGGCCAATTAAGGGAAAAAGAGAGAGGTTTTGTGGCTGGTTTTGTTGGATGGATAGAGGAATACGAAAATCAGAGTAAGGTGAGTGTATTGAGTGAGACATTGAAGCTAAATTAAGGAGAACTAAGGAAGGCTATTGGAAATAAGGGAGAACCAAGGGCTACTCAAGTTTTAAGCAAAGGAAACCAGGTTAGGGGAGCTGAACTCGTAATTTATGTTGTTTTGTTAATGGTATGATGTATGATGTGCAAGTACATGCTTCCTGTTGAATTAATTCGTAAATTCTAGGTTTCTGGAAAATTTCCAGAAACCGCTTGGCGGACGATGAACTGCCGCTAGGCGACTCATCCTATTTTGCTTGTTTTTTGGGTTCTCGAGAGGAACCGCCTGGCGGTGAGTTTTGTGCCGCCAGGCGACGCGTGACAGATTAACCCAATTTCTGGGTTTTACTTGAACTGCCTGGCGATGATGAAGACCCGCCAGGCGGCGCGAACCAATTTTGGTTCGATTTTGATGTTCAGGATGTTTTGAGATGACTCTAATCGAAGGGAAAACAAATTTTAATGGTTAAGGGGTGATTGGATGTCAAACATCATTGAAATTCATTTAATTGATGGCTAAATTGGATGAATTCGTGAATGGGAAGTCTTAGGGATGAACCGTAATCCCAATAACTAGGTTCGTATCCTATGGAGTCAGAAATTGATGGAACTCAGAGTTGTTGTGAAGGGAGTAAGGTTCGCAGGTGTAGGAACTGCCTAGCGGCACCCATTTGGCAGCCCAGCACCATAACATCAATGTGAGGGGTGCTCTGGTTCACGAAAAACGTTTTTTTTCGTACTTTTTGCGCAACAGGAACCGCCTGGCTGTAGTACAGTCCCGCCAGGCGCCACCTTCCACTTCTGGACGCTAGGCGCCATCACTTTTTTCTAGTTTGCGTAGTTTTCGTAAAAATGTATTTCCCGGTTCGTTGACCGTCCGATTTAGGTGAAATTTTGACAGGTGGTCCATAACATGTGGTTCGTCACTTTGAACGGTGGAGATTTGATTTGGATGTCTGTAAATAGAGATATACGTTACTCAATATTGCTGAGTTTTGAGTCTTTAAAATGCATGAATAACCTCTTGATAATTACTAGTAACTTCTAATGAAGCATGATTGGGTTATGTGGTAAGTCTCTATCAATTTGAATGTTCATTTGGATTAGTCACATGTGGAGAATTGGTTTGGTGAAGGAATGGATGTCAATATTAAATTGCATTGGTGCATATGATCATGTGCTTAATATTGTTAGAGTGTTGCTACTCATATATTGTGTTTGAGCATGCTTGGGATGGTCTATATGACTAGGGGATGAATGCACACATGAGGTGCTATAAGGCCTGGAACATTAAAGATGGCAATGCTTTTCATTAGGGGTACTCTAGAATGAGAGCAAATGAGAGTAACTGAGAGTAACATGTGTGAAGTGTTCTTGAACCTGAACTAAAACCAATATTATGCAAGTACTGGTGTAGCGCCTAGCGGTAAGGAGGGGTGCGCCAGGCGGAGTCTGTAGTTCAGTGAATCCTACGGCGTGTGGCGCCTGGCGGTAGGGGAAGTCCTGTCAGGCGATAGTTACAGTGGCAGTGAAGACTAAGGTGCTTAGCGCCTGGCGGTACGTGTCCCCCGCCAGGCGATTTTGCTGCAGCAGATTGGTGTTATACTTGCTATGATGTGTGTGGCATTCCTTGAGTTGAGCTCGGGATAGGAGTTAAGCATGTGGCATTCCTTGAGTTGAGCTCAGGATGGCGGATGAACACGAGGAACACTTGAGTTGAGCTCGGGATGGCGAGTGTTGCCGGTGTGAGTGTGCTGCTTGTGGCCAGTACGGATGGGTCCAAGTAGATTGCCCTCCTCAGTAGTTGACTAACGAGTTTGGTAGTATTGGGACGTTACGAATTAGGTTCGTATATGGGAACTCCACTTGGCATTACAGTGTATGATCCGTAGCATGGTTTCCCGCACGTGCTCTATTGGGTGTGGCCGATAGGTATGGCAGCAAAACATCTTGAGGTACTTACTAGAGGACGTAGAACACGAATAACATGGTTGTGGCCATGTGGTATGGATTCAAAGGAAGGAATTCCTTTGGTTTGTTTTTGAGATATATATACTTATGTTATATATTTATATGTTTATTTTGTTAGCTCACCCTATCTACTTGTGTTTCGCGATGATCGTGTACGCGGTACACGGGAGCAGATGATGTTGCAGGTGGATCTGGTGAGGTTTAGCAGCAAAGCGGGGAAAACTGATGGGAACAGTTTTATAGACTTTTATCATTTATGGTTTTGGAATAAAGGTGTAATCTATTTGAACTGTGAGTTATTTTCATTATGAAATAAATTATTTGAAATTTCCCGCGTTTTTGGGACATGGATTTATAATAAATGTGATTTTATTTTCTTATTTTATTTTATTATTTAAACTCGTAATATCCGGTCGGGATGTTACAAAAAGTGGAAGAAAACCAGTGAGTTCTACGAATTGCTTAAGCTTCAAGTTGAGTTGATCCCAATGAGAGATGTGATGAAAATGGCCTCCACCACCACGAACCTTCCCCTCATGAGCATTCCATCAAATAGGTTTTACGCGGGGGGATTACTAGTCCACAACCATGTAAGGCCTCACACGGTGGTCGCGAACGCTGATGACTTTATCGTAGACGACGTCACCGGAGGTGAGCGGTGGTAGAGGAGGTTGTCACAGAAGTGGGTGGTGTGGTTGTTGTCGTCGAGGGCCATGACGCGAATGTCACAAAACCTCTTTCTATGGTCGAAGACAAATTGGAGGAGCAAAAAGGGATAGCCATAGCGGCAACAGTAGGGCTTGAGGTTAGGGATGTTGATGGGGTGGAGCGTAGGTGAACGAGGTGGTGTCGTTGGCGTCACATATGTTTGAGAAAGAATGTGAGTTCCTCCAAGGTCTGGGCGAGGAGGAAGCGACGACCAACGCTTATTTTTATGAACTTGGGTTAGAGCTTCAAAGCTAGGAGACGTGTGACCATGTTGGTGATTTTGGTAGGTCGGGATCGAGGGAGTAGCAAACAACGAGGGTTTTGGCAAAGAGGTCGTTCAAAAAGAAATTTTTAACATTCAATTTTTTTAACATTTTATTTATTTAACATATGTATATAAATTTGATAGGAAAGTTATGTCATTATTTACATACGGATTTTACATATGAAAAGATTACGTACGTAAAAAAATTCGTATGTAATATGGCTTTACATATGAGTACAAATCCATATATAAAATCTGTATGTAAACCTTAAATTATCTACAAATTTTATTCCATAGATAATTTTAACTTTTTTTGTAGTGTAATGAGAACAAGGCTTAACACCCCCTTACACCAAAATGTAACCCAAAGATGCATGTCACAATTCCACCATTCCATAAATCAATTTACAATCATTTCTCAACACACAATCATGTAATATCAAGAAAATGGTTTAGCATGCCTCACACCAAAAGCCCAACATTCTTATACAACAAGGATAAACACTTCCTATCTCATATACAAGACATTAATCACATAAAACAATCAATCATAGACACAAGGTGTAGCTCCCCTTACCTGGAATTCTTGAAATAATATCACCTTCGCTTGCTCTACCCTCCTTTGATCTCAATCCAACGTTGCCTCACAAAATTCTACAGTCCCTCTTTTCCTTTTTCTCCCAAAACTTACATTCCCCTTACTCTCCCTATACTTTCTTAAAAATTTTTTCTGACTTAACTTTCTAACTACTCAATTGCCCAAATAAAATAAAAAATAATTAAACTTTATTTTGGTTTTAACTATTCTGCACTAACTCTGTTCTTAAATTCTCATTACTTAGTCTTAACTATAGTGCTTGTGTCCAGATACAATGTATCTGCCTCAACCTTTCACCTCCCTAGGTATGAACACATAACCCCATATATTCAAGCAACTCTCCAAACCTTATCAACCATTGCAACATTCTTGTCATTCCACACGAATAGTAACATTACAATGCATCCACACATTTAATGCATCCAAGAAAAACAACCAAATAAATATTCTAAACATGACAAATAAAATGCTAAGTTATTTTTCACGTTCAAGCATACACCTAAGCACTCCTAAGAAATTGGAAAAGAATATATAAAAAAATATTTGTTCCAAGTGCGCACATAAAGAATCAAACCCATGATCATCCATCCCTTAAAAAGGCTCTAACCAATTGTGCTACTTCACACCTTTGTTTATGACCTAGCATATCAATTTAATTAATATTTGTGCATCCAATTATCCCTTAGAATTATAATTATTTTCCTAGGTCTTATAGCTGGCATTGACCAGGGTTATGACTTCTGTCACTCTGTCTTATAACAGTTCACATAGCAGAGCAAACCTTGCATTGGCATTTAATTCAGCTTTGTATCTCTAACCTTTATCCCACGTGCTTCTAGGAAGAATTTTTCCTCCATCACTAAGCAATGTGGGAATCTCATTATTTATGATGTTTGTCATATCAAAATTGATTGTTGTTAAGAATGACATCTTCTTCTTCTTCCACAAATCATATTGCTCTTCTTTGAAAGCATGTAGATAGACCTTAATTTGTTTTTTGATCTTTATGTTGTCTACAAAGATCTATCCTTTAGTTCTATTAATAACTCCCCTAAAGGTTGGCTTTAATACCACTTGTTGGTGCAAAGGGGCTCTAGAAGGGGGTTAAATAGATCCTATAAACTTTTGATAATCCTTTCGTGTAGACATATTATAACAAATATAATCAAAGTAAGGATCAAGGAAGAGAAGAATGCACATAAGGATTTATACTAGTCTCTTGAGACATTACTTAAGAAATTCACTAATCAACACATTTGACTTGCACGAGAGTTAACCTCACCAGGTATCACGAGTCACTCCTCAAGTACGAGTTTAACCTCTCCTACGGTCACGAGTACAAATCTCTCCAGGTTACAACGAGTACCAACCTCTCCAAGTATCCTTTCTCAATCTCCCCTTAAGATCAAGAACCTCTCCATTAAGATCAAATGATAATCTCTCATGCAAGAGACTCATAATAAATCTCACATGGTTCACTTCATACAATGAAGGATTTACTATGGCTTTGCCCAACGTAATATCAATCTCTAACAAAGATAGATACAACAATATAACTCTTAGAGTGTTTATCTTTATTTCTTTTCTCTTCAAAAATGATTTTGAAAGTGTTTTAGCACTTCACATTTTCTCTCTTTTTTCTTCCTATTCTTCTTCATCTATGTCTTGATGTATATAATTGCATTTGTACCACTTGACTGTTGATATAGAGTTAATTTTGTACATCTTCATAGCTTCTGATATCTTCTAATATTATAAGCCATTCTTCACTTT
>Ga0214545_1008869_pt1 | contig 15713 bp, 8 predicted proteins | sample CNSS4metaG_FD_160064 | JGI IMG/M metagenome (GOLD analysis project Ga0214545, IMG submission 160064) | Root nodule microbial communities from cowpea collected in UCLA plant growth center, Los Angeles, California, USA - CNSS4 | ecosystem: Host-associated > Plants > Roots > Nodule | place: USA... | reverse complement strand
ATTGAGACTGTACTTTGGTTGAATTTACTATGGATAATCTAAAAGTTCTCACTTTTAATTGAGATTGTACTTTGGTTAAAAGTGAGAACGCCAACAAATTAATTGAGACTTTACATTGATTAATTTGCAAATCTACAACAATAATTAATTGAGCAATAATCTTTAGATAACCGATGATGAATCTATTTTGAAAAAGCAATGGAATCAATCTATTTTCTTTACCATTGTTTTTATTTCTTTTTATATTTTAAATTTTATTTCTATCTTTGTTAATCTTAATCCCCTATATTTTTTATTTTATTTGACTAACTCATTTGTATAGTTTTATAAGAACTAATTTGTTAAAGATCAATTTCGTGTACGTTGGGAGACGACTTAGGGTTGACTTAACCCATACTAATCTTTTAGCTACTTTCTTAACAATACTGAAGTTGTCATAGATATGTAGTATTAATTTGATCGCATCAACGACAGCGTTATCAAGTATCCACCACAAGTGCAAGCATCCGCTAAATCCGACCAGATTATATGTATCCGGATGAGTCGAGTCGAGTCTTAGTGTATCAATTTGAAGGTCATAACATGCTTGGATGATGTGTGTATATTGGACTGTGAAAGTATATCTGATTGCATGATGAAATCTGTTTGGCTCTAGCTTACCCTTTGCTTGTTTGATTGCCTTGTATGTTGTTCTCCTACCTTTGCGATGATCATCAATTTATTGATGGGAGCAGATGCGAGATGATGAATCTATTTTGAAAAAGCAATGGAATCAATCTATTTTCTTTACTATTGTTTTTATTTCTTTTTATATTTTAAATTTTATTTCTATCTTTGTTAATCTTAATCCCCTATATTTTTTATTTTATTTGACTAACTCATTTGTATAGTTTTATAAGAACTAATTTGTTAAAAATCAATTCTGTGTACGTTGGGAGACGACTTAGGGTTGACTTAACCCATACTAATCTTTTGGCTACTTTCCTAACAATACTGAAGTTGTCATAGATATGTAGTATTAATTTGATCGCGTCAACGACAGCATTATCAGGTATCCACCACAAGTGCAAGCATCCGCTAAATCCGACTAGATTATATGTATCTGGATGACTCGAGTCGAGTCTTAGTGTATCGATTTGAAGGTCATAACATGCTTGGATGATGTGTGTATATTGGACTGTGAAAGTATATTTGATTGCATGATGAAATTTGTTTGGCTCTAGCTTACCCTTTGCTTGTTTGATTGCCTTGTATGTTGTTCTCCTACCTTTGCGATGATCATCAATTTATTGATGGGAGTAGATGCGAGAGGTACTCGTTGTCAACAAGGGAGAGATGATTCCGCTGCATAGTCTACTTGGGCTGGACTTCACGTTTTATTTGGGCTTTTCTTTAAGGCTAAGGCCCATGTATTGTATTGTCCTTAAGGCTTTATTTCGAATACTGGCTATCTCTTACTCCTCTTGGGTTGTAGGCATTGTATTGAGCTTTAGTATTTTCTTTTAAGTACCTTGGATAACTATAAGGAGTGACCTTATACTCCATAACTTGGTTCTTTATATTATCCACTATAAGATTTCATTTAATTATGTTATTATTTAAATGGGATGTTACATTAATGGTATCAGAGCAGTTCGTCCTTAGGATGACCTGAAGTTGTGGGTTTGTCATGCCTCGTAGGCATAAGTTGTCAAGTCTAGTCGAGTTTGTCAGTGAAACCAAAAGTTTTAAGAACAGAAAATGTCTTGATAATGTGATGAGGGTGCACACTCATGACGAGATCAAAGGTTGTTTTTACTTTCTTAATTCTAATGGTTTGGAGAAGGAAGGGTGACAGACAAAAGGTTTGGATGTCCGTAGATAATGGAGTGTTGCCTTGTATGTTTTAGTTTGTCCTATTACGCCCATGTGTTTTGTGTCTCGTGTCTGTAGCGATGAGGGAAACTTGACCTACTGACCCTTACAAGGATTTGTAGGGCGTATGAGACAATCTCTTGGTTTAGAGGGCTGGTTGAGAAATGAATTTGAAGGTTAAAAAGCAATGCTTTGGGCCGCGAGAACTACAAGATCGAATTCTAAGATCGTGTACCACAAGTTTTACAAGAAGAGTTGAGTTTAGGGATGGGTATAAGAGAAGATATCGGTGTGTGCTCGTGTAGCAAAGTTTAGGAAATCAACTAGGTTTTAAATCTTGACAAGGTCTGAGGTTTGAAGTGGAACATTGTGGAAGGTTTTAGATTAAGGGTAGAGACCATGAAGTGTATAAGGAAAGCAAATAGGTAGTTGGAGGCTTGCATGAGGTAGAACCTTGAAGACCAGTCAAGTATGATGATGTTATCTAAGAATGAAGTATATTAGGGGTTATATATAAGATCAATAGTAGTAAGAAGTAGTTGGATCTTCCCAGCAATAGCATAATCCAAGTCAAGAGTAGAAGGGGTGTTCTAAGTAAGGTGGCTCACAAAAGGGAAAGGTTTAACCTTGGATATGAGATGGGCGGTTTCAAGTATCAGAAGAAGAAGCACATAGTCGAGTTTGTCCTGGTGGGGAAGGATAGTTAGTAATGTCACGAGGCAGGGAAATAGGAAAGGAAAATAAAAGTTTTGAGTAGCTACGAGAGCATTTGCGATGATTAGTACTAAAGTGGTTAGCACAAATGGTCTAATTCAAAAGATACATGTTACGAAGGCGGTGATTAGATTATGGGTTTTGGTCTCGTTTAAGGTCGTATACTCCTTGATGGTGCCAATATGGTAAAGAAGTCATGGTGATCTGCAAGAAGGAGCTGAGGTTGAGATGGTGGTTTTGCTAAAATTGCGGTCAAGTGGAGATTCACTCGGGTGTGTGGTGCTTTCATGGGGATCAAAGTATTTAAACTCAAACCCAATTTGAATTATTTCCTTTGCAGGGTTAGGACATAATCTCAAGGGTGGATTGGTTGCTTTCCCAATCTCATTCCGATGAGCTGGGACAACAAACGAGGTGATGTTCTTTGATTTAAAAGAGATAAGTTAGTGATCGAGTATGAAGTATGGAGCAAGCTAAATAGTAGGGCAAGGTTTCACGTGAATTAAAAGTCGTCTGACAAAGGAAAGTGAATAATAGACGCAAAGGATATCGATGGTAGAAGAGTCTATAGACGTGATCTAAAGCAAGTACTATAATTTTGACCTTGGTGTGGTGGAGTTCACTTTTGCATTGGTGTCTGAAGAAGAACTTGTGTTAATAGTTTCTAAATGGAAGGTTCCTACTGAGAGTTTGAAGTGAATACGAAAGTGAAAGAGATGTTGGAGAAGTAGTGGCTTATACTAAGTATAATCACAAGGATAGACTATTCAAGGGTAAATGTTGGATAAGGGAAGATTAGCTTTTCGAGTCTATGGTTTTATGGAGTGTGAATCTGATAAAGGTAAGGAATGTCAAACAGGTTAGTGGTATCATCAAGGTTTAGCAGTGAGTTTTCCAAGCGTGAAAAGGGTCTTTGGAATGTTCAAGAAGAGTATGGACAAAGACTGGAGTGACTAGTAGGACAAATGGTTTAAAAGCGGTGGATACGATGTTGAGAGAATAGGATGTTAAGGCTATGCAAAGGGGAGTTCAAAGGGTTTTGTAAGTTACATATGAGTTTTGGAGGAAGGTTTCTCAGCGATTATTGATTCCTTATCATGGCAGACATGAAAGGAGCACCATTTTTAGTAAACAAATAAATGACTTTGTGTGTTGATCAGAGTAGCACAACGGGATGACAACAAGTGATACTTATGAAGGGTAAGAGGTACGTGAAAAGAACTATCTTACTCACGACCTAGAGTATTACTACGAAAACCAGTTCTTTTTGAACAACAAAAGTTTCGTTCTTTTGAGTATCAATTAAAGATGTTCAGAGAATCATTTAGAGTTGGAATTATGGGGTTACTTAGAGAAAGTTGTGCAAGAGTAGTAGGAGATGGTTTGAGTTATGATTTCAAGTTAGAGTGCCAACTTGGAATTGAGAAAGTGGGAGTAAATGTTTAGCCAGAGAATGGAATTCAAGATCTGTGATTTGACGAGTTAAGAGTAAGGATTGATTGAGAAACATAAGTGTTTGGGTTGGGAAGAGAATGTGTGAGGAGATTTCAGTAGTTTAGTCATCCGACTAGAACTAGTGAGTCTCTCAACAAGGTTGGGGAAGAAGCAATTCAAAAAAATCTTAGTTGAAAAGTATCTTAGAGTTGATAGGTGTAAGTAAAAAATAAATAATTAAAAATTTCAAGTCAAGGAAAGACATGGTTCTAAGGCTTTTGTTGAAGGATGGTTACAAGTTAGTAGATCAAAACTAAAGGGAAGATACTGAAATAAATTGAGTGGTTGTAACAGATGAAAGTTTGATTTGGAAATGGAATGACTTGGTTGAGGACCTTGTTACCATTGGTTTAAGTTAGTAAAGGAGGCAATATGTTATGAGTGTCGTCATTGATAAAGGTGACCAAGAGTGTTGATATCATGCAATAGACCAGAAGTCAAGGGCGATCAAGTCAGTGGAATGATGCTACAAGGAGGGAACAAGGTGGTGTAGAGTGATAACTAACATGCTTTAGTTTGAGACTTGAAGGCATTTGAGGTTGTGGTAAAAACCTATGAGGGGTAGTGGAGAGCATATGGTAAGTGAGTCAGTATATCAGATACAAGGTAGTGGGACAGGTATGGAGGAGCATTCCAATTTTAAAGCTGGAGGATTAGGAGTGCTTCGAGAGTAGTGAGTAAACTAATCTACACAGTTGAACACTCATCGCTTAGCATAGAGGAAAAGTTTCCAGTGACTATAGGTGTTGGAGTCGTTATATCAGTCATGTTTGGGTGGTGGTTCTCAAAGGATATAAGGAGAACATAGTTGCTTCCTACCACATCGATGAATTTTTGAGGTCGAAAATTTTCTTGTTGGGGAGAATGTAAGGCCAACTTTATTTTCTGCCTTCTATTTTAAAGGTTGTCCTAAACTTTTGGGCCTAAAGGCTGGCCCAAAGGAAAAACAGACCCTAAGTCTGTCCTAATCCATCCATTCCTCTCACTTTACAGAAAACGCAGCTGTCAAGCTCTCCCATTTTCGCAATGGGAGGCTCTGCTAGGGTTTAGTCCCAGCTCTTGGTCAAGCAAGCTCAAGCACATTTCACTCCGCGTAAATTGTTCCTATCCATACACTTCGTTTTCCAGTTGAACTTGGGTTTTTCCACTAAGGATAATCGTAGTAATTTGTCCTTGCTCCACTGTTTTCACCTTCAGCTCACTGAACTGCCATAGGAACTGTGGTGGACCTCTATTCGTGTCCAAAATCTCCCTTAGCAGCTCTTTCCGGGTAAGGGAAGCTAGAACCCTCTTGTTTGGTGCGGTGGCTGTTGTTTTGCTTGTATTTCGTGATGTTTGAGCTTATATGTTGCTATGGATGTATGGTATGGTTGGCATTATTGTTTGGATGTGGAAATGTGACTGTACAGGGAAACAGTGGCGAGATTTGCAGAACAGGCTAGATTCACACTCGAGCTCTCGCTCAGGCAGAGAGCTCTCGTTTGAGCGAGACATCTCGCTCAGGCGAGAGGGGCTCGCCTAAGCGAGAACGCGTGAGGACTTTGGCTCGTCGCTGTAGTTTTCAGCCCAGGCGAGGGACCTTGTTTTTGAGCGAGGAGACAACTCGATCAGGCGAGGAGGGGCTCGCCTCACCTCGCCTAAGCGAGAATTCACGTTCCAGCAACCCTCACTGTTGGTTGTCTTGCCCAAGCGAGGACCTACTGCCTGAGCGAAAGAGCCCTTTCGCCTGAGCGAGGGTTCTTGGCTTGAGCGAGGCTGATGCTTGAGTTGGTGCGATGTTTGTTGTGTTTTATATATTGACTGGTGATCTACTGCATAATTTCATTACCTTGTTAAGAGCATGAATGAGTTAAGTATGCAAGAACTGTGATCCTTGGTTTGAAATTGATGGGTTAGATATGACCTTGGCTGTGATCTAATCGAGTTGGTTGGTAACAAAGTGGCATGGCATTGATGTGAGATGGAGTTCCATATTCATGGTTTGAGAATAATGGGTTGTTATGGATTCATTAGGACTATGACAGAGGTGGATTATGAGGCACTAGTGTGTGATATATGTATATATATATATATATATATATGTATGTGCATGTTAAACCCTTCTTGATTGATTGAGTATGATTGGTCCGTGTCAGTGCGTAATTCCTTGAAATCTCTAGGTGAGATTTTCAGGGTCGTGCTTCAATGGTCGGGACGTAATTCCATGGCTCCTGTTAGTGGGTGTCCATGGTGGATCCCCATCTATATAACTTGGTAAGGATTCAAGGTAAGGATTGCATCTAAACACTCTAAGAAGTTAGTTAGTCTCACTTAGAGCGGACTGACTCATGTGGTGGGAGTAGTAGGAGGCCTGAAACTCATTAAGGGCTAACCTTGTGTGTGAGGGAATTTATTCATTGTAACACTTGTAACACATTGCACGATAAGTATATATAGTTTTGTTTACAGAAAATTGCACAAGAAGGTTGTTTGCAACTTTGTTCACAAAGAAGTGTATGAAAGTTTGCAATTTTTTCCAAAAAAAAAAATGCATGTTGAGCAGTAACACATTTTCTTGACTATTCGTAGATGTAGACATTGAGGTGTTAAACCATGTTAAATTTTCTTATGTGCTTTTACTTATAATTCTACTATTATTTATGGGTGTGCTTATGCTGAAGAGATTATATTCTTATTGCGTGATTCCTAACAATTGGCGATGGTGGTTGTGGATTATATGGGATGGTGGCTTTTTATTGTAAAGCCTAACCTGGAGAGAAAAGAGAAGAGGGGAGTATGTTAATTCTATCATGAATATGTTTCCCCTCCTCCTTAAGCATGAAAAACGTATGTTGGTTGACAGTATTCTACCTTTGTTTTTTCCTGTTTCTTGCTTTCTAACCTTCTTTTCTTGTTAAACACAATTTAAATAGTGATAAAAGTCTGGCGAAATTGTGAGAGAGTGGATGTCTTTTCTTTGTTTGAGTTTTATTATGAGTGTGAGCTTCAAGTGACGACTCCGCTTCAATAATCTCAAAACCTTCTTCATTCATCTCTATTTATTCTCATTCCAATCGGCTTAAGTTTTCAATTGCTTAAGTCTTGAACCCCGTAAGTCGCAATTTCCATTTACTTTTCAATTGTTTCCTTCTTTAAGTCTTCTTGAGGTGTTATCATTGTGTTTTTATTTAACCGAAATATTTTTGAATCTAAGTATATCTAGTTTACTTGATTTTCATAGTCGAATTGAACAATGCAATTCGCATTTGAACCACACTTGATAGTTTACAATGCATTTTAGCTTGTATCAATAATGCCCCTTTATACAATTGAACAATGCAATTGTTTCTTTCTTTTTAGACCAAAACAAACAATTATTATAAGGGATAATTTCTCTCATAACACTTATTAATTAACGATTTAAATTTCTTTTTAACAAAATGACTAATAAAATGGACTCAATTACCATTTGAAGAATCAATAATTATAAAATCTTATAATTCAATAATTTTTTTAATATGAAATATTTTTTTTATAGTGGATACTAAGTGAATTAGAATTTTTCACTATTTTTTTCAGTAAAATATATTTATTTTCATTTTATCTTCATTACTATTTTAATTGATATTTTAAATATTTTTAAAGTTCCCTTTTAGTATATTAACTCGTTGTTTTTATAAAAATCAGCATGACTTTAATACTTTTGTATTACATTTTGACTTCAACAAATTAATGATATAGGTTTTGAAAAATTGGTATATAAAAACTAAGATCAAAATATTTAATTGAGAAGGTCATACCAGGTATTTAAAAAATAATAAGAATGTTACATAAAAAGACATAAAAATTAAGCAAATTTATTTTTTTAATTAAACACTCTTAATACAAGAGAAAATAATATTTATTTTATTGTTTGCTAGTTATAATATTTTGCAGTTTTCAAAACAAAATTGGATTTATTTTCGATTGTTAGATTGAACTTTACTCTTCTCTTGCGATGAAGTATATTTTTCGTATCACAAATTCATATATTTTGTTCACATTCTCTTATTTAAACAAAGAAAGAAAGTGAAAAGTATAAAAAGATGAATATAAAAAAAATAACAAAAAAGAACAATCCTGTATTTTATGATTTCAAATCTTTGGAAAGCCGTATTTAAAATTTAACTTTAATGTCTTCAAAATATTTGAAATCACAAGTTTTACTTTCTATCTGTTTGTATTTATTTACATTACTTATTTAAACCTATTATAAATAGAAAAATTACACTATAAGTTTCATATTTTTTTAGTAGAATGTGTATATACGTGCACAGTTAAACAAATTTTAATATGTAAAAGGATTTTAAAATAAAAAATAATTGTTCATAAAAAGATATATATAAAAGAATAATAAATAAAACAAAAACATGATCAGTTTCTAAAGATTGGGGTACTACTACATTCCTATCGAAAAAATTAGCGATACATTGGTATTGATAGTAATAATGGTGAACATCTTGATAGTAGTAATGACAATAGTGCATTAGTTTAAGATAAAGAAGAAAGTAGGTTTCGTTTTTTTAGAGGGAGAAAAGAGAGTAGGTTTCGTGAGATATGAGATGAAGAAAAAACAATTTGTAACCTAGTTAGAGAGAAGAATAGCAGAGATAGTTTTTAACTTAACTATGCTTTTACCTTATTAATACTTTTGCCATAAATATGTCTCACATTTGTTTTTTGTTTCTTCATTTATTTTTTTGTTTTGTAATTTAAATTTGTCAAGTCAATTAGACATTACTATTATTTTTGTGTATGGTTTAACCTAAAATTTTTATATTCTTAGGAGTTAAATGAGACTTTAAGTAACATTTTTCTATAATTTTTATTCACAATAAAGGTTACAATTTCAAATGTTATGGATGAATATAATTCTTTACTGATTGAATTGCACATAATACCATTGGCTTTTATTGATCTAGAAAAAAGTGAGTTATTCGGTACGCTTTTTTACTAGAGCTTTTATGGTGATTAATTTCTTTTTATTTTAGATGTTTTTATTTTCTATTTATAAAAGTTATATGCTTAACACGAAATAAATCTCAATTATATTTGAGTTTCTCACCATTATATACACCCTATCATATTATTTATATATATATATATATATATATATATATATAAAATATGATATATGATATGCTGTGACTTATCTATTCTTTCATGAAATTTGTGAATGAGTGGTTCACTTCTTTCATAACCGGTTGTATTTGAAAGCTATTCTTTTTTTCTTAATGTTCTAATTCTTCTTTACATTTTTTCTGCATGTGTTTAACCTTTATTGTTTGTGTGACGCAATATTTAGTATTTATGCACTAAATACTAAATTATAAAAAAATAAAAGTTGCGACACATTATATTAGTTTTATAATATTTTTTATTTACAATTTTTCTAGTTGAGAAAATTTAACATTAATTTTATTGTGTTATCTTGAATTTTTATAATTTTAGAGTGGTGTTATTAAATACTGTTTATGTAGAAAAGTAACATTTGGTTGAAAAATATGTCAACAAATATTTTCATATATTTTTTTAGTTGAGAAAATTTAACATTAAATTTATTAAGTGTTATCTTGAATTTTTATAATTTTATGGTGTTGTTAAATACTGTTTCTGGAGAAAAGTAACATTTGGATGAAATATATGCCAACAAATATTTTTATATAATAATTTATGTAATTTAAACTTGTCAAGTCAATTAGACATTACTATTATTTTTTGTGTATGGTTTAATCTTAAATTTTATATTCTTAGGGGTTAAATGAGATTTTATAATTTTTACTCACAATAAAGATCATGGATGACTATAATTCTTTACTGATTGAATTGCACATAATATCGTTGACTTTTATTGATCTAGGAAAACGTGAGTCATTGGGTACACTTTTCTCATTATCCTTCTTAATTCTTAATTAAAGATTTTATTTCATTTTAACAACTCATTAATAAAAGATTTACTTATCATTTGAAAGAATTTATATAAGCGTATAATTTTATAATTCAATAATATTTTTATTAAAAATATATGTTTTAAATTACTACTATAATTTTTACAATTTTTCTCTCTAAAAGATATTTATTTACATTTCTTATTTATTCTTGTGTTAATTATTTTAATTAATATTTTAAATATTTTAATTTTCTTTTTTCGTATATTAACTTATTGTTTTTCATGAAAATCAATGTGATTTTAATACTTTTGTAATACATTATGGTGAAGAGGAGTAGAAAAATTTATATAAAAAGAACTAAAAAATATATATTTAATTCAAAAGGTAATTTTAATAATATTATTGTGTATTCAAAAGTTAATTCAAAATATATATATATATATATATATATAATATGATATATGGTATATGATATGTTGTTATGATAGGTGGGATTAGTATTATAAATTTAGTTAAGATTTCTTTCTCAAGAATCTTGATATTTTTATGAAAAATACACTCATTTGAAATAAAAATAAAACCTAAGATTTATAGTGTTAAACTCAAGATGTACAACAACTTAATCTGAGAACTTATTATTTATTTTCTTTTTTTTTGTAAAATATAAAAGTTAATTTTAATTAAAATTATTTTATTTTTATAAAAATCGTCAAATATTCATCAAAACAGTGTAAACGAATTTTTTCTTAAAAAATTAATCACGTTCATATTTATCCATTTATATTATTTTTATTATATGTTTAAAGATCTAGGTAGATAAATTTGATTTAAAAAGAAGAAACAATAGAGAAGAAGAAATAGATATCTCGCAATATCTTTTTAGGTCTCTGATCATCATCAGGTCTTAATTATCACATTTTTGGGTTAATGTCTTGTGCACCTGCTATTTCTTGTAACATTTCATTACTTATAGGATAATCAGAATCAGTTCTATTATATGTTTTCCTTTAACGATGCAAATTAATGATCAAATATATTGTTTTAAATATGTTTTCATTCCACAGAAATATGATTCCACCGTCCTTTCTACACTTTAGAGTGCATTTTTTCAAAGTTAAGATTTGTTGAGAGCAAGAGACGCAATAAATATCTTTCTTTATGGGTAAGAAGATACTATCATTAGTGAAAAATTATTTAACTAAGTACATTTTAAAAAAATTATAATTTGTTGAAATATATATTTTTTAAGTAAAGTAAATCTAAATGTTAAACAAATGCATTTTAGAGAATCTAAGTATTTTGTTATACATTTGAATTTTAAAAAAATTAGATATACTTAAATCTTTATATTTATTGACTTCTCTATGCGTTTTTTTTTTTTATTTAGGAAACATTGTATATAAGATTCTCAGTTAAATCTAATACTTTGGACTTAATCTTATTATAAACTTAGTTGTCTCTTTTGTTAGTGATTTAATAATTGTGAAGTCAATTATGGTGTTTGTATTCAGTAGTTCATAGTAAGATACTTTTTTTTGGCAACAATAATATTTATTGAATAAGTATGACCATGTGTATAAAATGTAAAAATAAAAGATAGTTATTTGTAAGCAAATTATGGTGTTTGTATTGAGTAATGGACCAAATAAAAAAGTTCATAGTAAAATACTTGTTTTGGGCAAAAATAATATATAATTGAATAAGTATGACTATGTATACAAAATGTAAAAAAGAAAAGATAATTATTTGTACGCAGGCAACAATAATACTGAATTGAATAAGCATTACCATGTGTACAAAATGTCACAAAAAAATTGGTTATTTGAACGGAGAAAGACACTTACTGTATGTACAAAATCTTAGAAAAAAAGATAGATAATTGTACACAGAAAAACACTTACGTCTTTCACCAGTAGTGTGGTGTACAAAATATCACCAAGGAAAACAAAGTTATTTGTTCACACGTCTTTCACTAGTAGTGTAGTGTGGTACACGATTATGTGTACAAAATATCACCAAGGAAAATACAGTTATTTGTTTACAAAAAAACATTTACGATTGTCACTATTAATGTGGTATTGAGGTAGTATTTAACATGTGCTTTCGTGATATCAGTGAACGTATTAAGACTAACTATTTACTATTGCGGGAACATGGATTTGGGTTGTATGGCTTGCATCTCAAACTTTGACTTTTTTTTTAAGTGTTTCTTATTCAAGATAAATGGTGGTTTTGTGCGGATCTACAAAAGGTATATTAAAATTTTTTTATTTTTTTTTATTCATTCAATTTAAACTTTCATACTCTTATGATTTTATTGTGAATTCTTTTAAGCAACTAACAAATTATTAATGAAAATCGTACAATATTATTTAAAATTTTGAATTTCTTGAAACTGTGTTGTGTTATTTCTCTTTTATACAAAAACAAAATATATAAAATTTTCATCCTTTTAATCCTACAGTTTTAAAATATTAGTTCTATGAATTCAATATCTTACGCTTTTTTTTTTTCTTTACATTTGGACAATAATAATATGTTACAACATCATTTGTATCTATTTAAAATATAATAACAAAAATCTTTGTAATGGAATCAAAATATTGAATTTTTGAAAACTATTTATCTTATCAAATTTTACTAAATTTATATTTCTTTTAAAATTATAAAATTATTTATTTCTTAAATGAGTAAAATAACATAAATTCACTTAAATCTTTTTAAATTATATAATATTACATTTGTTTATATATATATATATATATATATATATATATATATATATATATTATATATTGTTAAAAAAATAAAAAAATTGTTATTATTACTATTATTACTATAATTATATATATTAAATTTATACTTATATTATATATATATATATATATATTAATATATATATAAAGATTTTTATTTAGTGTTTATGTTTGGTTTTTCAATATTCTTTATATATATATATATATATATATATATATATATATATATATATTATATTAATTTTAACATATCTTATTTATAAGATTAAATTTCCTTATTGATATAAAAATTTTCTTACGTGTACTTCACTCTCTATATTTTTATTTATTTCTTTTATATATCACATATTTAGAAATATATATATATATATATATAAATATATTAAATTTAAAATATTTTACTTATTTTGTTTATTTATCTTATTTTTATTAAAAAAACAATTGTACGTAGTTTAGACATTTATCTTTTTATTTAATTATTCTATATATCCAATTTATTTGTTTATTTATATTATTTATGCATTTAATCTATTTATATTTCTATCCAATATATTTATTACTATAAATAAATATAAAAGAGACAAATTAATGTAAATCTTCAATTAAATATATGTAAAAATCTTTGGTCTCCTCTCAATTTTCTGTCATTTAATTTAAATTTTCATATTTTCATATTCTAATATTTTAATGTGTAATTTCATTATCTTTTGGTTAAAATAATTTCAGTAGTTTTAACAATATATTTTTAATAAAATTCAAAATATCTTTTTATATACTTTTTTATATATTTTTGTATTCCTAAAAAACTCATCTTTTTAAAATTATATATATATATATATATATATATATATATATATATATATATATATTGTTATGAATTAATGATTGTCCATTGATTTGATACATTTATTCATTTGATTGATACTCGTATGATTCATTACTCATTATGTAAATATTTGTATTAACTAAGTTGATTTGTTTCCTTTATGGATTACATGTTGTATCTATAAATAAGACTCTTCCTATCAATAATAATACACAGATGAGTTGCTCCCTATTCTCATTCTCTATTCTTTCTTCTATTGTCTATTTTTCTATCTTCTCCCTATTATGCTTTATTTCATAACAAGTTATCACCACGATGTTCCAACCAATTGAGGAGTAGTGGATGTTGTTTCTCTCTAATAACAGTGTTTTGCGTGTCTCAATCCAGGCTCTTTCTAATCCTTTCACAATTTATAATTTTACCTTATATTCTTTCTCTTGTGATAAGAATTGTTTGATTTTATCAATCTTCATTTTCGTCTTATTATTTATTTTTATTATGACGGTGATTATTATTAATATTATTATTTTGATTATTATTATTATTATTAATAATATTATTTTATGTGTTAGTTCTAAACACGCGAAACGTTGCAAAATTTGGATTTGTGACCCTAGATATTGCAAGGAAGAATTCCTTATATTGGATTTTAAATGTTGAAATACATTTAGATGCAATGGATATTGGGATACCATAAAATAAAGAAATAAATCATCTAAGCAACTAATTTGCTCGTGCGACAAAAATATTGTGAAAAAGGATTCACAAATATTACGAATTTATTTCATGCCTATGTATGGCTGGCTGGACAAAGCAATAAAGCTTTTGATGAAAAATCATGAGATCCGCCTAATCTGCTTCATTTCCAGAAGTGAATGCAACAATCAATATTATGAATTTATTTCATGTCTTTGTATGGCTGAACAAAGCAATGAGCTTTTGATAGAAAATCATGAAACCTGTCCAAATTGGTTCTGCTTCATTCCCAAAAGTGAATGCAATAACATTTTATTCATATTTTCATGATCGTGATCGTGATCTTGATTATGGACATGGTTATAAAGAAAATTTGAAAGACATATTTTTTCACCAGAAGTGGCACAATAATGTGAAAAAAAAAGGAAAAGGAAAATGTGAAAATATTGACAAAAAGATGAAAGTATATATTATCATTACGGTGGTAAATGCCATTTGAGTTGTACTTATTTTACACCAAAGCATCTTACAAATAATGAGAAGAACATAGAAACACTCTTTGCTTATGAAGATGGTATTCTGATTATGCCATATGGATGCTACTCATCTTGATATTGTTATTTTCTTTGCTAAAGCAAATGGAAGCATTGATCATCTTATTGATTATGAGAGTGTTAAAAAAAATCTCATATTGATATTTAGGTTTATATGAAAAATGAATGTTTGCACTAGTACCAAAAGATATGTGTTTTATTGATAGTGCAACAACTTATACAATTATCTTGTTTGATAATGTGAGACATCGATATTAGTATTATTTATAGTACTACAAATATATTTGAAGACTCTAGAAGAGTTATTATACTTCTACCAAGAAGTTGAATAGAAACTTATTAAGTTTCAATGATATTGGTCTAAATGGATATTAAATTGAGACAAACAATGAAAAAGATATGAAATATCTTTATATCTCTATGGTTGAGTTGAAAAAGAAAGTGTACTGGAGAAATTATCAACATTCTCTTATAGTTTGTACTACAAGTTTATTAGTACAGTTGAAATGCATGTCATGGTAAACCAGAAGTTTACAAATCAAAATGATTGCCTTGTTTGACATGATCAGTTATTATGATGCGAAAAAAGAAAAGGGTTGAAAAACTCATGTGGACACGTTTGAAGCGTGGTAGACCTATTGGTTCTAAAGATAAAAACTCTTGAATGAGAAAGGGAGCTAATATGCAAAATGACCTAATCGAAAAGGTTGAAATCCCAAAAAGATTCATTTGACATAATTAATGGTTCGGTTCCAGAAGAACCTCAGGTACCTGAAATGGTTGAAAATGATGAGATCTCAATAAATTATGTCATGAATCATATAATATGGAACCAAAATGAAGTTAACATTGACGAAACTTTTACTTATAACATAGCGATGAATGCTATGAATGACAATGAGGATCAATA
>Ga0214545_1008859_pt1 | contig 15731 bp, 3 predicted proteins | sample CNSS4metaG_FD_160064 | JGI IMG/M metagenome (GOLD analysis project Ga0214545, IMG submission 160064) | Root nodule microbial communities from cowpea collected in UCLA plant growth center, Los Angeles, California, USA - CNSS4 | ecosystem: Host-associated > Plants > Roots > Nodule | place: USA... | reverse complement strand
ATCTCTATAGATATAATAAAATATATATATATATATATATATATATATATATATATATATATATATATATATATATATATATATATATAAATTAACTGTATATGTATTCGTTAATATATTTATAATTATATTATTTTATAATATTATTGTCATTTTGATGGTATATATTTTATTTTTATAATATTAATATTTTTTATTTTACTATTTTTATTAAACTTATTTTATTTTATTTTTAAAATGTATTTATTGATTATATATATTATATTATATTATATTATATTATATTATATTATATTATTATATTATATTATATTATATTATATTATATTATATTATATTATATTATATTATATCATATTATATTATATTATGTTATGTTATGTAGTTTTAATTATTACTTTAATATATTATTTATGAAAAGTAATATATCATAAAATTTTAGGTATTATGGTAACGAGATAGTATAAAGTTGGGATATTACACTTTTGATGGTACATTTAATAGTTCCTCTCAATATTAGAATATGTTGCCTTGTATTTTTGTGGTAGATGTACCCAATTAATAGGTACACAAAGATACGGAAAGGTTATATGAAGAATTCATATCAACCAAAAGTATTTATTATTGAGAGGTACATGGTCAAGAAACCAAATGAATTTTCTTAAAGAGTATATGCAAGAAGTCAAAGTCAAAGTCTCCACATGAAGAAATGAGTAAAGGTAGGTCCACATGGTGTTAAGGTATTTCCAAAGGATTGAGATAAAATCCTTCAAGCACATTTTTATATATTAACAGCATTGATGATTTTCTTCCTTACATAGTCTCAAAATAAAACATTGTTGATGATAATAACTCCTCGAATGACAAAATTATTGTTGAATGAGCATAGAAAAACGCTTTTCAAATGGTTTGAAAACAATTTCTCAAGAATACCCAAAAGTTGAAAAATTAAAATGGTTAGCATGTAGACCTAACTTTGATGTCATAATTGGACTTGTTACGATATTAACAAATTTACCTTTCATACAAAAGTCCTGGCAAAAGAACCATACAATATATTGATATTACTCTTAAGGCAAACTTTTATATAATTTTCTGGTTCAAAATATATTGATCTTGTAATGATATCTATAATTTAGTTTGAAGTCATTAAAGTTCTACAGATTGCACCAATAATCTCATGGTTTAGATTAGATGGATCAAATCACAATTAAATCGTAAAATTTGAATTGCTATACTTTAAGTGTATATTTATTTCATTATTTAGTTTTTAATCTTATATTATTAATTAATTTTTGTACTTAAAAATATTATTTTAATTAGAATTTGTTATAATTAGATTTATTGAACATGAGATAAAAAATTATTTATTCATTAATCATAAATAATTTTTTTAATAAATTGTTCTTATATTTTAATATATACTTTTTATAATTATTGAAATATCTCGTCCAAACATAAAAGAAAGGCATTGGAGTAATATATTAAACGTACAAAGTATTAAAGAAATGAATTTAAGTTGAGGTTTCTATTATAAATTAATTTTACCTTTAATCAAAGTTTTCGTTCATTCATTTGATTTTTTTTTAATCATGTTTCAAGGGAAGAAGAAGTTAACCATTAAAACATTATTAGGTTCATTGAACCTTGGAGAGAGTTTTCTGTATCCCTTTTACATTTAAGACGTAGATGATGGTAGTTACAAATTAGTCATTAGAAGTAATAAAAAAAGAAAGACTAAGATAACAAAATATTATAATTAAAGAAGTGATGGGCACAATTATGAGTTTGATGAAATCACATAAGTTGAAAAAATAAATACTTAAAAAAATTGCAATGGAATTTGTTTTACAAGAGATTTTTGTGTATCAATTTTAGAGTGGTAAATAAATAACATTACCGAGAACTTCTATAACTTAAAAAAAAAAACTAATGAAATATAAGTATTTATGTCTTTATTCACCAATTTCTGTGGATTATTAAAATTCTTCCAGTCCCGTGTATCTTATTTAGAATTTTTTATTTGGTAAATTCTATTAAAATGTTTATTATTTGAGTATTGTTTTTATCCTTTTAATTGATATATGTTGAATTCAACTTGCAGATTTTAAGTTACTGTAAGGCCCATTAAAGTTTGGCTGGCCATTTCTGCTCTAAAGTTAAGGACTGCCCTATTGTGTTTGGGCCTAGGGCTGACCCAATTGATAAAATCATTTTCAGGTTGCCCTAACTCACTCTTTCCACTCTTGCAGAAAACTCAGCAGCCGTTACTTCTTCTTTTTCCACACTAGAGTTCTACTAGGGTTAGCTTTGCCGTCTCGAACCGATCCGCTCAAAGCTCACGTCCTACTTTCTGCTCCATGTAAGTGATCCTAAACCTACTGCCCTTACTTCCTTGTGGTTATTTTCGTGTTCCACTGTTTAGGGTTAGTTAATAACCTTATTTTTCCTTCTGTTCCGCCAGTTTCTAGGTCCGTCTCTCGAGCTGCTGTGCTTCGTGGTCCAGTGTCGAGGTCTCGTACAAGCCTTTTCCAGGTAGGGAAGCTAAAACCTCACTCATATGTCTCGTTTTCTTCGTGGTGTGGCTGTCATTTCGGGTTTGTATGGTTGGTGTGATGTTATACTGGTCTTGAATGCGTAAATCTGTTGTATGACTTCATTGTTGAGCTGGTACGAGGGACTGTTGCAGAAAAACAGTGGCGAGACCTGCTAATCTCGCCCAAGCGAGCCAGTCTCGCCTAGGCAAGATGAGCGGGGACTCGCCCAAACCTTAATTCGCAAGAGTTCGCCCAGGCGACCCGCTTAGTATTTTGAGCGAGCGGGTATCTCGCCCAGGCGAGAAGGGTCTCACCTAAGCGAGATCCCGCGTGGCTTTCCTGATGCCCTTTCGAGCCCTCGCCTGAGCGAGCATGTCTCGCCTAAGCGAGATCCTTCGGCCTGAGCGAGGTGTTGGGCGAGGCAGGGCGCTGTGTGATTGTTTTCTTGACTTGGTTAGTGAATGTATGACTTAAATTTAAGTATTATGATGAGAGTATGAGATAAATGAGTATGCATGTGTGAGGTAAATCATGAATTGCGAATAATGGGTTGGTACGATTTTAGCATGAGAATGGTATGAGATGAATTCATGAAATTGAAATGATGGGTTTGGTATGAATTCAACATGAGACATGAAAGGGTTGGTATCAATGTGACCCGGTAACGATATGAGATGAAGTTCCATTTTATGGATTCGAGAATAAAGAGTTGACATGGCTTGGTTGAGGATACGAAGGCAATGAATCATGAGAAAGTGTATGTATGTAATTGTGTGTATGCATGATGAATCTGTTTGGTTGATTAAGGAAGTTTGGTTCGTGTCAGTGTGTAATTCCTTGGGATTCTCTAGGTGGGATTCCCAGGGTCGCGCTTCAGTGGTCGGGACGTAATTCCATGGCCCCTGTTAGTGGGTGTCCATGGTGGTGCCCCATCTGTATAACTAGGTAAGGATTCAAGGTAAGGTTGCATCCTGACACTCTAAGGAGTTAGTTAGTCTCACCTAGAGCGGACTGACTCCTGTGGTGAGAGTAGCAAGAGGCCTGAAATTCACTAAGGGCTAACCTTGTGGTGAGAGAAATTGATTTATCGTAACACTTGCAACACATAGCTCGGGGGTGAGCAGAGGTATCCACCACAAGTGCAAGCATCCGCTGAATCCGACCATGGTTATATGTATCCGGATGAGTCGAGTCGTGTCGTAGTGTATTGCGTGAACAGTCATAATATGCTTGGTTGATTTGAATGTATGTTATTGTGGAATTTTATCTGATCTGATGGATGAACGCTTTGTATTCTAGCTTACCCTACTTTCTTTGTTGTGTGATCTGCTGTGTGGTACTCTCTTTTGCGATGATCATCAACTTGTTGGTGTGAGCAGATGCGAGAAACACCCGTAGACAACAGGGGGTGAAGATTCCGCTGCATAGTCCGCGTGAACTGGTTTATATTTCTGTATGAGTTTATTTAGGACTGCGACCCACGTATTTGTTCGTCCTTAGGTTTATGTACCTTGGTTACTTTTTGTCTAGTTCTCTTTTGGGCATCGTGGTGTGCCATGGATTGTATGGAGTTGAGTTAAAAACTACCACGTTTTTATCGTAACGTTTCATTTAATTTTGCGTACTCAATTAAATGTGGTGTTACAGTTACTATTCAATTAATAATGTTCAAATTATTCTTGAATAAAAACTTGCAGTTATAAGTTGTTTCTCATGAAAGTTTAAAAATATTTACGTAGCTCTTACATTTTCGTAATTATTTGCTTTCATTTGAATGTGATCCAAAAATCCTATGTCAAAGTTATATTTTTATGATTAATCAGTTAAATCTATCTAAACATAAATAAAAGTATTTTCTTTTAAAGTTGATTATTATACTTATTTTTATTCTTTAAATAAATTTTTGTATCTATTTAATTATAACACTTTAGGTCTGTGCAATATCTAACATTCATCTTGTTAAGGAAAAGAAGAATATCACATAGGAGAATAAGGGGTTCAAAATAAATTCCGAAATAATAATTTAAAGTTTCAAAATTAGATTTTAAATTTAATTTAATCTCATAAAAGTGAGAGATAATATATATATATATATATATATATATATATATATATATATATATAATTATCTTAGATCTAATCAATAAAAAATGTTTAACGTAAAAACTAAAATCAAATCCTAACAAAAGAATGAAATTGAGACAAAGGATCTGAAAGTTTCTGGATAACACGTTTCAATCTTGTTAAATAAAATTAGAGCAAAAAAAAATGGTGCATACGTATATATTATATATACACACTTAAAATATCTTGTTAAAATATTGGGATTCTCTTCGACTTAAAGTTAGAATTACTGTTATTTGCATTCTTATAACATTAAATAATATTATTAGGTCAATATATAAGTATTATAATCTGAAACTTTTGTTACGGTTATATTTTTAAAACAAACTTTAAAAGATTAGAAGAATTCAAAGTGTAACCTAGAAAAAATAGTTTAAGTGTAATAGTAATTTAAAAAGACAACTTCATTATTTTATTATTTAAAATGTTATATTATAAATAAAAATTTTATCAGTCGAGTTTATTTTATAAAAGTTATTATTCATCTATATTTTTTTTTAAATTTTATTCTATCTTAGTTATAAATTTTTTATTTCATTCTTTATCTTTTTTAAGATAAAAAATCATAATAATCATATTCTTAGAGAATTCTACACATTTATTCGATTAGAGTTAAAAACATAATAAGTTTACTTCTTGTTATTTTTTAAGTTAATTAACATTTTTAGTTGTACGTGGCCTATGTTTTAATGTGTGTGACTAAAAATAGTTTAAAGTGAATTTCTGTTTGTATGTGATCATAATAATATGCTTATATTTCTTCTTCTTTTTTATACAGTTAAATTATCCTATGGAAATAGAGCTCTAGGAGCAACTTAGAGCTAAGAATCACCTGTATCAGGTAAGAGAAGGTAGTAATACTTTTACATTTTATTAAACTTGTTTACCCTATGTGTGTGTTGACCTTTGATGAAATGGAATGATTGTTTGATTTTAAATTGTTTGATTTAGATTAACATGTGTTGCACATTCTTGAGTGAAATTGATTAAGTGTTGAAAAACATAAAGTATGAGTTGAATTGATATTTGGTTTGTGGAATATTAAGAATGAGTATATGAGTTTGTATAATTGGCTTCTAATGGCCCATATTGAATTGGTTTGGTACTAATTATAACGAGAATAAGGGATAAGAACACTCATTAGAACAAATTGAACAAATTGATATTCATATTTTGTTTTCGATTTTATACAGACTTGTTGGGCGAGTCAAACCTCCATTGAGGGAGAGTTAAAAGCAGGATTACAAAGAACTCTAGGACCTTTCTATTACGGGTGGCAGCAATTGTCCTGTGGCGGAAACTGGGTGGGCCGAGTCACAATCAAATTATGACGCTTGGAATTATATGCTCTTAAGTAAAAAAAGTTGCACCTTGACTAAAAGCTATAGCTTTTGGCCAAATGATAAACGTTCGATCCAATAATTAGTCTCAGAGCCAAGGTCATGAGATTTATATTAAAAATAATATCTAATATTTTGTATACTCAGGTCTTTTATAAATTTTCGTAGTATATCTTCTTTAAATTTCCCATCATAAATATACAAGTTTGGAATTTTTCTTGCGAGGACATGAAAGCAAGATATAACTTTATACGGAGTGGAGGAATCCATCATATGCAGTGCATGTGTAATTCATCCTTGCATATAGTGGTTGATGCATACATAGTATTTCGCTCGCAACACTTATGGCCCCCATGAAATCACCATTGATTTCGAGTTTTTCCTCATCCCATGCACAGTTTCACTATCACTGTCTACAATTGTTTCGTCATTGATACATAGTAACCAGATAAGGGAGAATGCAATTCAAATCCCCCAAATGAAATGGATTGAGCTTAGAACAGGGTTGAATTTCATTTGCTTTTGTACAACAAGTTTTACTCTCATCATGACTTATGATAAACATATATACATACACACAAACCCATGAAAATAAAACAGTATTTTTTATTTTTAACTTTTTACGTTTACAACAATCATCACACTTGATATATTTTCAACACACTAACGGGGTTAGTTTGTTTTTTCAAAAAGATTTCGGCGTAATCTTGTCAAAATAATTAAAAATTCCTGTAAATTTCTAAAAAAGGAAGGGTATTAGGTCAGATCCCAAAAGAAAAGACAAGTGTAATTTAGTTTCTTCCTATCACAAGGTTTTTAAAAAAGCTACAACTGTGTAATTTTCAAGTAACCAAAAAAATCAATAGTGAACCATAAATGGAATAATCTAATAGGATAAATATGCCTTATATTATTCGATATACATTTTATTTTCAACTAATAATATGGCTTTAGTTTGTTTAAGTTTTCTAGTTAGTAGGGATGAAAAAATAATATTCAATAGATGCAGATATCTATGAGTAATATGTGTTACGTACTAAATCATACTAAATAGGTTTTTTACAAAAATGATCGCTTTGATCTATTTATTATAAAAATAGTCAGTTTACTGATTAATTATATCACAGAGATAGTTTATTAACGATTTTACTTTTTTTACTTTTTTTCTAATTTTTATATAATTTTTAAAGTTTTATATATCTTTTTAAAAATAATTTTTTAATAATTTGATTAAAAATATTTTAAAGAAAATTTTATTATAATTTTTATATTTTAAAACTTAATATTTTAAATTTTATTATAAAATTTATAATAATAAAATTTTATTAATAATATTTTAAATAAAATTTTATTAAAATTTTGATATTTTAAAACTTAATATTTTAAGTTTTATTATTACATTTTATCATAAAATTTACAATAATAAAATTTTATTTAAAATATTTTTAATAAAATTACTAAAAATTTATTTTTAGAAAAAGTATATAAAACTTTAAAAATTATATAAAAATAAAAAAAAAGTTAAATCATTGGTAAATTATCATGATGTAATTAATTAATAAACTAATCCACTTTTATAATAAGTGGATCAAAACAATCCATTTTTGTGAAAAAACTACTAAATAAATATTTTTAATATATAATTGTGATAATGAGCATGAGTATATAATTACTTGATAAGACTACTAGAGTAATGATATCCAACCCACCAAAGAACACATATCATCCGTTAATAATTATTAGTAAATTTTATTTAAATTTTTTAATTGAGGTTTTAAAAAAATATTAACCATGAAATAACTTTATTTATTTTTATATTTTATTTAAATCTATAAAATTAAAATTATTTTATTTTATACATTAATATAACTCCTTTAAATTTAGTTTTTAGAAAGATTTATATTAATATGTTATTAAATAATTTGATTTAAATTGTACTAAAAATTAATTACTTTTATCTAAGTTTATATTTTAAAAATTTATTTTTAGATAATTTTATTTAAAATTTTAAAAAAATTAAATATAAAAGTACTCATGAATATTAATAGTTATCCATGAATATTTTTACACTCATTCATAAATTTTTTTTAATCTTTTTTAATGAATACCTAATCACGGATAACGACGGGTAGACTTTTTAAAACAGAAAGATTACTCATAGACACTGAAGTATTCACGATTCAATTCCTTTTGCATGTGGTTAAAGCGTAGTTTATAAATCTTGGTTTATTAATTATGTTACCTACAGATTTTAAAGGAAATTATTTTACTTCTTAAATATTAAGTTGACATAATAACTGGTTGCTATAGGTACTGCATTTTTCATATTTTTAATATTTTATCAATAGTTTTATATCTTTCTTTAACCAACCTCCTATTTGAAAGGTTGATAAAATTTTGATATTAACCAGCCCTCCAGTCTATGAAGTGCATAAACTAATATAATTTGACGTCATCCAACTAAAAATAAGTGAACAATTTGAAAAAAAAAATGCATTCTTTATCCAAATCAGAAATACGACTTTCAAATAGTTAAAAGAAAAATGATGATTATCACAAGCAAGTGGAATAAAAAAACTGTTTTATTGTGCTAAAAGAGAAATTAAAAATAAGATTACCAAATGAAGCCGTTAAGGAAAGTGCTTTTACCCACCTTCAACATCGGTCTTGGATTCATGCCACATAGTCATTGATGGTTGAATTATTGACAAAGATCGAAGAAAGACTCCACATCACCGTTTTTCTTTTACCATATTTTGCTCGTTTGTATTTTGTGTACTTTCTTTTTGTTTTGAGACTCAACCATTAAAGATTTATGTTATAAAACTTACATTTAACTTTAAAAAGAAATCTTACCTTTTGTTTTAAAACTCAACCTTGTCATAATTATGATATAAAAAGAGATGTGTTATATATTATCTCAAATATGAGTTTACAATCACTTATCATTGTTACAGGTAGTATTAATTGTCCTCTGATAGTGTTGAAAATTCAAGTGAAAGTTTAAATATCACATTTGATATAAATGATAAAATTAAACAACATATATAGAAAAAGAACCATAAATCCAATCTTAAGGATTTAGATTGGAGGTGTTGTCAATTCTTGATGTGGATTAAACTCATGTTTCATTAATTTTGCTATCTTCTCGATAAATCTTCCTTTGAAACTCTCATCATATAGAGGCTAGATAAGACAAGTTGTAATCAAATTTTTTTTTTTCCACTTAGGTTGTTATATTTTTAAGTAGTTATCAACTATGTTGACCTAGTCTTAAACACTTTATCCAACAATTGTTATCGAAATCAAGGTGATAAGTTCAATTCATAGTAGTAAAATTGTTAAGGAAGAAATTATTATAGAAAAATATCAATTGTATTGTGATGAAGACCAACAAATCAAATCACAATCGAATTTTTGTACTTGACTTTCTATGTTATTAAGTAAAAGTTATATTTTAGTTATTAACTATGACTTTCGGTCTAATAAGTATTTTCGATTAAAACATCTTTCCTTATAACATAACAAAGGCTAACAAATTAGGATCACTTGAAAGATTTTCACAAAAACTCGTAAACTCATTGGTGCATAAAATATTTAGCACTAGGCTACTAACTAATAACACGAGTGTTCAGATTAATACAGAGGCTAATAGTACCGATCGAAACACAAAAATAGAAATTCATATATAATGTTAATAAACGAACTTTAAGTTTAACTCAACATCGTAAAATCAGTTTATAAGATGAGGTTTGCATTTACTTATATATTGTAAATTGACCTTATCTTGATGTGAGACTTTCAACACATTCTCTTCACGTCACCGATGCATATACATCTCGTGCGTGAGTCTAGATATTAATGGGTGGTCTGCTGACCTTGATGAGTAAAATCTCAATGTCTTAACAAATTTATGACATTAAGATTCATCCTTATATGTGTGAGTAAAAGAGATCTTGAAGTTCTTGTTCCCAAAGATAAAGTTTCACGTTGGAGCACAAATAAATTGAACCCTAGAATCGTGGTGTATGAGAAGAGTTAAAATAGTATGATAAAGCAAAGAAGGCACACTGTTGTGACGGAAGGCGATGGATGAGAGAGGTGGGATCCACCACGAAGGCATTGGCGTCTTGAAACAATGGGCACACTGAAGAGAGGTACAGAAATAAAAAACATGGAAAGAAACCTGTCTGGCAAAAGAGGAACTATTTTTCTTGTGTGATAAAATTATGAGTTATGGTGACAGCAAAAGAAACCATAAACGCACATTCTGCGTTCTTCATCTGTCCAGCTCTATCCAACAAAAATTCTCTTCCACTTCTCATTTTAAACATGTGTGGTGTGCTACAATAATGTTTGGATAATGTCTTCTTCCATCCACCTCTTTAAAAATTATCACTCAAATTATTATCTTCTTTTTCGAGTTAATAAGTTATATCTATTCGTTTTTCTCTTTTATTCTTCACGTTATTTTTTGCTTCACTACGATTTTTATATGTCAAAAGTCGTTTGTAATGTGTTTTCGATAAAAAATTATAAGGTAATTCACTTTTGTAGAAATTTTCAAATGTTTTTATGAGAAAATATATTGTTTGTATATAATTTTTTTTTAAAATTATATGAATTATTTAATCAAGTGGTTATTTTAGGGATGATAATATAGACTGGTCTACTTCGTTTTGGGCTGTCCCGCATTTGGTTTGTAAGAAATGAGTCAGGCTGACTCGTTCTGCAAAAAAATACAGATTAATTTCTCTGGTTTGCCCCACATAATGTTTGGTCTCAGACTCATAAAAATTTTAACAACTTATATTTTTATTTAATTAAATTAGTAGAAATAATAATTTATATTGACATATTTCTTAAAATTAGTAATGTTCATAATTTTATAATTTCTAATTTTTAAGTACAAATATTTTGAAAATAAAAATGGTTTTGAAGTTGATTAAAATAAGGGAAGAAATGTGAATGAGTAAGTTACTTTTGAATCGATTGAACGCGAATGATCGATCTATTTTTAAATGGACGGGGGAATGAAGTGAACAAGCAAGTTACTTAGAAGAAACATACACAATGTATTGTTCTAAAGATGTTAGATTTTAGAAATTTACATTATGCGGTCAGCCTATCATTGACCCACTTGCAAGGTGAATTATGTGGGATAGGCCTAAACATGCCAACAGACTAACATACTCAACCCATCCCACATTTTTTCCTGCGCGTCAGCGTATGGCCCGTCACATAGCGAGCAGACACTTTTTCATATGTCTAAATATTTTAGAAGTTATGAAATGTTATCATAGTAAGAAGTTAGCTCCATTTTAACTTATAGTTAAATATTTTAGTTATTTCATCCTTGCAAAATATTAGCATAGAAAATGAAAAATGAAAATCTCATAATTATCAATAAAAGTTCATATTTGATTCAAGAAAAAGATTTTCTGTATTAATAATACTCAAGCCAATTCTATTAAGAATCTAAATGTGAGTTTAAGTCTTATATTGAATAAAAATGAGAAAGTATAATATTATATAAGGATAAAGACTCATAAACTTATTATCTTAAAATTTTGGGTTGAAAATGATGTCAATGCCTTATGGTTAAGCTCAGGTCTATCTCCATATGAATCTCCTTCCTCGAAAGACCTAACAAATTATATATATATTAATACACTAATATATTAATATATTAATTAAATTATTCACAATATTATATAATTTTTTTCTTTATTTTCTTTTACTTCTTTTTTAATCTAAACCATTTCATTTTTCTAGCGTGTGCCTATAAACACTGTGCTTTATAAAATATTTTGCTTTCATATTTTATAATGTGAACTTGGTTTTGAAAAGTATGAAATAGAGAATCTAATGAATTTTTAAACATAAACGTAAGAAAGAAAAAGAACACTTAGATTGAAGAAAAAAAAAAGATATGAAAAATGTGACATAATATTAAAAAAAAAAAAGAACAGGAATAATAAATATTAATGTGGCATTATCAAAAGTGTAAAACAGCTCATGAAGACGTTGTAAATTAGCCATCCAATATTTTGTCACCATAACAAAAATCTATTTCCAATTTATTGTATTTATCTGATAATTACTGTGTTAAGGAACATTTTTGGGTCTCTAATATGGTCATTACTTGACTTTTTTAGTGGCATATACATCGATGCAAATGTCATCACCTTTTGGTACAATTTTACACGTGCTCAAGCAATGTGCTTTTCGATTAAGATATAGACTTATAATTACATGCGTATAATTTAGTCCATCAACTTATGATTCATTTTAAATAGTTTCTTAAATTAATTTACTTTAATTATATCAACATCATCTTCATCACTTGTTTTGGTTATATATAAAATTGATTAGAGTTATAATATTTTAAATTTTATCTAGAGATTAAAATGATAACAAATAAATTATTAAAATCAAATTATTCATTTTATGTTTTTGTACATTTTTTCTTTAAGAAGTTCAAAGTATTAGGAGTTTATTAAAACTAATTTAGTTTGGCAATTACATAACATAAATGTTTATGCTATATAACATTTATAATAGATAAATGTTTGTAACATGTAAAAATGTATTTTAGATTTATGATAAATAATTTACATAGATACAATATTATTTTTATTTGTAAATAATCTTCTAAAAGAAAATGAAATTCAAGCGAAAAGTAAATAATAAAAAAAATAGCTAAAAGAACTCTCCTAAGTAAAAGCAAAATTAAAAATAAATCTCACCATAATAACAGCTAAAAACGCTTTTTTTCAATATAGGTACTTTAATTTAAAAATAATGATATTGTAACTTAAAACTTAATCATATAATTTCTTAATATATGATAACTTGGCTCAAGCTCTAAATATACAAAAATTATAACTCATCATTTTCATGTTTACATAAATATTATCTTTAAAAAGTTGCAAATTATAATTAATAATTAGTTTTAAAGTTTAAACATATATAGTTATTCCAAATACTATCATTACTTTTGCTTTATTTTCGTGGTCACTTGTCATCTAGCTACCTTGTTCAATTTTTGTTGAAGTGGTTGCTAGAAATAAATCCAACCTAACATTTAAGCTAAAATTTGATTTTTCAAATCCTTCTATTTCCATGTCAAAGTCACGCAAAATCTGAATATCTAGGGTTTTCAATTTCAAAGTGGAGATTAATATTCCATATTCATTATGGAGCCATTGATTTTTGGGAGAACCTTCCATATTAGTTCCACGTATGCTTCTTCAACTTGACCTAGGAGAATCACTTATTGTGGTTGTGGTGATAGGTTGAGTTATATAATTTAGACTTCTTTTTTTCTTAATAAAAAAAAATAGATGCAAGCATGTCAAGAAATTAAATAAAGATTAATATATATATATATATATATATATATATATATATATATATATATATATATATATATATGAGAGAGAAAAATTGCAGAAATAATATCATGATAAAGAATGTCTATTAGGAAAAGAAAATCCTTATAAAATATGATATATCATAAAACCAGACAACGAAAATTTCATACAAAAAATAAAAATGAGCTAAGTAATCCACATTAAAATTGTCTTCCATGAAGATGTGGAAAGGTTCAAAGTTTTATATCTCCATCTATTTTGTAAATGTCAAGGGATAATGTTAAAATCTTTAACTAAGTGTAAAAGTAAAATACATTCACATTCTATCCAAATGTTTTCTAAAATCCTCTGGACGTGTATATCATATTCTATAGTAACAATGATTATTGGAATTTTACCATACAAAACACCGAATTAATTTCAATATTGCCCATCCCATCTCCATTACATTTAATGATTTCGAAGCTATAATGATACCACTATACCCGACAAGATTTCAGAAGAAATTAGGTGCTGAATTATAATATTTAAAAAGTTAAAATTTTAAAGTCTACTATATTATTATATATTATTATGAGTACTTTCTTTTTGTGATATTTCAACCTATTAATTGTAACTATCTCAATTGTTTTATTGAAAATCAAACTTTATGATTTTGGTTTTAATATCAACTATTAATCAAGTATTTTTTTAAATGGTTTAATTATAGTTTGAGACTCAAATACTTTCAATTGATTTACTATTAAATTTTTATAATCGATTGAGTCTTTTAAATTTTAAAATTTTTTAATTAATTTTTTGGTCGTTAATCGTATGTCATGACGTAGTAATTACCTTACTCCATCATTCTAATCGTATGTTGTCACATAACATTTTATTATAAAATAGTTTAATAACAAAGATTTTCTTTTAAGGTTTACTTTATTAACGGAAAATTATTCTTAAAACAAATTAAAAATATAAATTACTAAAATATAAACAATATATTAAATATTAAATTAAATAATTAGGTAATTATAAAATTATTAAATATAAAATATAAAATTTAATTTTTTAATTTTTTAAATTCAAAATTTTATAATTATCTAATTTTATAATAAATATTTTTATATTCTATAATTAACCCATTATAAAATTATAAAAATATAAAATTATAAAATTATATCATTATGAAATTTTAAAATTATAAAATTATAAAATTACAAAAATAATAAAATTACTATTAAAAAAATATAAATTTTGAAATTATGATATTATAAAATTATGAAATTACGGAATACAAAAATATGGATTATAAATTCAGATAATTAAAAATTATGAAATTATATTTTTTATTTTATATTTAATAACTTCATAATTTTATTATTATCTAATTTTATATTTTATAATTTTATATACTTTTTTATCTTTTAATTTTATATTTTATAATTTTATAATTTTAATTTGCTTCAAAAATAATTTTCGTTAAATATGTAAATCCTCGAAGGAAATTTTCATCAGCAAAGTCTTTTAATATTATATAACGACATTTAAGCGGATGAACAATATTATGTAACTCTCACGTCATATAAATAGTAAAATCTATTTGTAAACACTCAATTAAAAAGTTTTAATATTTTAAAAACTCAATACATCACAATATATCATAGAAATTTAATAGGTACTCGATTAAAATTTATCAGATATATGAAAAACTCAAATATAATTAAGCCTCATCAAATTATAAGACTTAGTATCCAATTTTATTCAATTTTATTAGTATCTCCCTTATCAAACTTGTATTTTTTTTTTCAACCAATTTCTTTGTTTGGTAAAGTAACTCAACCTTTAATGATAAAGTGAAACTATATAATCTCCACTTCTTCTTAACCAACTCTAATATTATGAAATTAGAAATCAATTTATTTTGACTATCCATTAAAGATTTAATTTTTTCATAAATTGCAGACTTGTTAACAAAATGTCTCCGTGGTAGAATCTTAATTTTGATGTAGGACTATGATCCTTTGACAAAGTTTGCTTTTTAACACACACCAAACATTTTTTCTTCTCTTTCAAAATTATATCAAACCTTTATTTTATCCATTCAAGTATTGTCACGTGTACTTTGTCAATAATTTGTTAATAAAACTTTGTCAAAACATAAATTTTCTTATTATTAGCATAAAAAACTCTCTCTTTCAAAGTATCATTGATATCGCATAATATTTTTAACACCTTGCAAATGATATATGTGGTTGTTCCATCTTACTCCAAATACAATATTTGTCCTTATTGCATTCAAATATATGATATTTCCAATATATATATATATATATATATATATATATATATATATATATATATATATATAT
>Ga0214545_1008858_pt1 | contig 15732 bp, 7 predicted proteins | sample CNSS4metaG_FD_160064 | JGI IMG/M metagenome (GOLD analysis project Ga0214545, IMG submission 160064) | Root nodule microbial communities from cowpea collected in UCLA plant growth center, Los Angeles, California, USA - CNSS4 | ecosystem: Host-associated > Plants > Roots > Nodule | place: USA... | reverse complement strand
TCCATTCGATCATATTTACATTAAAAAAAAAAAAAAAAAAAGCAGTAAAAGACAAGACAAGTGATGTTATAAAAGTATATGTTAACAAATATGTGATGATCATATAAATTTTTTAATCTTACAGAAAAGAAAAGCTTGTTATAATGGAGTTTGTGTAATTTGCTTTATGCGGAACACGCAAACGCAGTTTCGTTTTATTTCACTATAATATTGAACATTGATGATGGATGAGTCACTTACTTAATGTGAAAAAGTAAAAAAAATAAATTTTTTAAATATTGATTTATTATTTTATATGAAATATAATAGAAAACAAATAAATAAAGCAAATCTTTAAGTGACTACATGTAGATATGCATATATTCAACTAAGTTTTTATGTTTCAAAGTATGATACCAAATCTCATATATAAAATTTACAAGTACATTGTTCAAATATTAATAAATTATAAAAATTAAAAACAGCTTTGAAAAATTAATTAAAGGTAATTTGAACTTTTTTTTTAAAAAAATACACCTAATATCTCTATTATTAATTAATCACTTACACATACAAACTTAATTCTAGTAATTTAAATCGTGTGATCATAATTATTTTCTACTCATTTTATCAACAATATCACAACGATAACATAAAAAGAAAATTGAAACCAAACACTTTATTTTCACGGAAAGATCCTATATACACACAAAAAGGTTTGTGTAACACAACTACAAAATATAAGCCTAAGCTTAGGAAATAATAGAAAAATCATTTAGAAATAATAATTACAAATTCAAATATCATTTTAAAATTTGTATATATAAATTATGAATTTGTAATTATGTAGTGATAATAATTGTGAGGTGATTTTGATGACTCTATCTTTAGAATTAGAGTTATAAAAATATGTGGAGTAAGAAGATTGTATTTGTAAAAGAAAGGATAAGAATATTTAGCATATTATAAGTGTATTTATGCAGAAAGAATCTCCCAAATATCACTAACTACCTTTTCTGCCTTTGTTACTATTCTCCTTGTCAATGTCACTATTCCTTTTCTTCAATATTAAGCTTTAATGTATAATATAATATAATATAATATAATATAATATAATATAATATAATATATAATAATATAATATAATATATAATAATAATAATAATAATAATGGAAGGTAGTTCGTGTACTCGTGTCTTTGTATGTGTCTCAATATATATATATATATATATATATATATATATATATATATATATATATATATATATATATATAAATTAATGAATAAATAAATATATTATTTTATTATTTAATATTATATCCATAAACCACATATATAATCTAGCTACAATTATTTGAAAAATTATTAATAAATTTAAATAGTTTCAGTCTTTGAAATTTATTAAAAATTGTTGCATTTGATATTTTGATTTAAAATTTTTTAAAACGCGTTATTATATCATATTAATTTTTCATGATTATTGTTGTTATTAAATTGTTTATTACACTGTTTATTATTATTTGACGACTTTTTTAAGGACTAGAAATTAATTTAAGAGTATTAATGGTTTTAAAGAGATACTCGATTATTTTATTTATAAAAGGTTTGATTATAAATAGATTTTACATTAATTGAGTTTTATTTTATAAAATTCATATTCTTCTAGAAATTTTTCTAAAAGTTTCATCTACTTTCTTTCTAATATTTTTGTGGTTATCTCTTATTTGTTTAATGATCAAAGACAACAAGTGGATTCACAACCGAGAAATGTACACTTCTAACCAATCAAAATCTAAAATGAAGTAAATTCACTTCTTGACTCTATTTTTTGAGTTATATTACCATTTTTAGGCACATATGGTTCTTGGTCTATGCATGTGACTCAAAATAGAAGTGAATCTCTATTTTGATGTAATCGTCATGATATGCTTAGATATGTGATATGATATTTGTGTAGACAATTACAATATCATGTGAAAACTAGAGTTTTAGGAGCATCCTTGAGTCGGGGGCTTTCCTAAACTAGGTAAGGGAAGCTAGTGTTATTTTATACATATTGATTGTTGGATTGATTCATATTTTGTATACTATTATATGATGATTTGGTCTATGAATTTGGTTGATTGAGTTTAGATATATGATGTGCTAGTCAATTTTGATTGTGAATCTACATAGGACGGATCATTTTGGTGAATTTGATTTATATAAGGCACTCTAATACTTTTAAAATGCCATTTTAGAACTAGGAAATGTGTGATAGTGCCTAGAAAGGCTAAATGGCTAACCTAATACACCTAGGGAGTTTTTGGTTTTATGCAGACTCGTTGGGCGAGCCAGACCAGTAGTAAGCAAGATTGAGAATGAAATTGTTAAGATATTTACAACAAACACACATTAAAAAGTTTAACTACTTCTAACACTACTATACAGATTTTTGTAGATAGTCTTCATCTATCTTCTATTACACGGTTTAATATAAGGATGGCATTATGAGCTTGCCCGTCAGGCCGGCCCGTAAATCCACAAAAATAATGTGGGGCAGGCCATGATAGTGAACCCACCGGCCCACAGTGGCCCGGCCTGTAGTAGCCTGTGGCCCGCTCAGGCTAGCCCGCAAACCCGTATTAAAAAAAAAAAAGAAAACTTGCACTTGTGTATATCAGTTACTTTTTTTCTGCACTCTTGCATTAACGTTACAAATTCTTGTATGACTAAAAAAATACAAGTATTATGTATATTTTAATATGCTAAAATTTTAATAATACATCGTGTATGTCAAAGTATGAATATGAATATAATAAAAATGTTGAATTATCAATTTATCATCCAACTCCCCAAAGTCTTTGCTTAATTTTGTGAACTTCTTAAAGTTTTCCAATTTTTTGAACATTGAAAATTTTATCATAATAATTTCAAAAAATTAAAAAAAAAAGTGGGTTGGCCCACGGGTCTGCGAGCCCACACTTATGCAGGACAGGCCGACCCGTATTGCCACTCTGAATTTAATATGTGACTAGACTATTCAATAAATTGTATGATGCACATCAATTGAACTAATCATCACAAATTCAAGTGGATATGTGTATCATTTTAAAATTTTATATAAAGTGTGTGATCTAGTAATATAAAGACACATTGTGAAGTGTGATCCCAAGAATCATAATATTAAACTTAAAACTCATCGTAGAAAAGAAAAATATTTTGTTTCACTAGTGATCTAGTAATATAAAGACACAATGTGAAGTCTTGTGTTAAAGTTTTCTACAATGGATGCAAGTAGCCATAATAAAACAAGAAATTAAGGTTGAATTTTACCAATTGTGCTTTGAATGGGTCATATGTTAGTTATTATTAGGATATCATTAATAGAAGTTCTCGTAAGGGTCTTGAATGTTACAAATTTACATGGTTTTATTTAGATACATTTGACTTGTAATTTCTTGTATTCTTAAATATAAGTTGTCAAGTTATAATTTATTGATTATGTTTTAGTACGAGAGTGTTATATATAGAGAGGATTAAATATGATTTTAGTCGCTACACTTTGATGCAAAATTGAAATTCGTTCTTATCTAACACTTTGATACAATTTGGTCTCCAAACATTAAAAATAAATAGATATAGTCATTCTAACCCAACTCTATTAAAGTTTTTTGACTTGACAAATGCGTTTCAGGTTGGCATTTGAGCTATTTACATTATTTGATACATTCCAGTTCAAATGTCAACTTGAAACGTCGTTTAACAAGCCCATAAAAAAATAATGTCGTTGAATTAAAAGGACTATATCCATTTATTTTTAAAGTTTGAGGATCAAAATATGTCAAAGTTTGAGACATATACAAATTAATTTCGTATCCAAGTTTAAGAACTAAAACCATATTTAAATTATATAATATTTTTGTCTCATTAGAGAAACTTGTCGGAATTAAATTTTTCTTATACTTTAATATGTAATATATTCATACAATGATATATTTTAAAACCATTAAAAAATTATATTTCTTTAGGGATGAAATATTTTTTTTCAAAAATCAAAAGATAGGATTTTTATATGAAGGACAACAACAAATATTCAACCTATATATTACAAATAAAACATATTTAAGATAAAAAAGAATATATCAATTACATTGTAGAAGTCAACATAATTGAAATATTGAATTGTCCAATCTAGTATGTAGAATGAAGTTTAGGTTGTAGTTCAAACCTCCCTACATAAGTTTTCATAATCTCCATTTTTATCTTACACAACTCCCTATAAGTTTATAAATAGCATCTCTTTCAAGACCTACCCTTCCCTACCTTAGGTAAGTTCTACCATAATTAAGGTTGTTTATACTCTAATTAGATTCCTTATCACTTAACTCATCCACTAGATTATATATAAATAGATAAATATTTATTGATTATTTTCTTTGAGTGCTAAAAGTGTCCTTTTAGGTATTCTAATGAATACCTTTGCCATTGCTAACCTAATTCTTCATCACTCTCAACTTGAGGATTGAATGTACATGAAATATCCTTAAGAAGGCTATACTAGGTCACTGTATATATCATGTATCTATTGACTTTAATTTCTAATTTTTTTTATCATTTAATGTTGTGTGTTTCTCCAAACGTGTAGTTTCTCATTTCTCAAGATTCAATGAACCTCAAATCGTTGAAGGCTTAAATAGGTCACTGTGCATAGTTAATTTATTGACTTTAATTTGTTTTTATTGTTTGTACTTGCTTTTAATGATGTCATATCCAATTTAGTTTTATCATCTATAGTAAATAACAATTGTTTATGGTATGTGATTCCATGATTTCGTGTAAATAACTTATTTTTTTTATCCTAATAATATTTTTAAATTATAATATAAAATTCACAAGAAAGTATAAGAAACAAAAAACGAAGAAGTTAATACATAGTAAAGTTAAAACGAAAAATAGAAAATAAACTAATGCATAGAAGAAACTTTCACCAAGATTAGAAAAATAATTACTCACTTACTACTAAGAGTTTAGAATATTTGATTTTATATATAATCATATTCTTTTGTAATAATATAACTTCACTATAATTAGAATAAGTAATATATTTAATTTTTTATATAATAAATTAAATTAAATTATATATATATATATATATATATAAGTAATAATACATATATACTTTTAATTATAACAAAGATTATAAGAATCTGTAAGATCTGAACACATGAACAAACAACACTTATGTTTTCACTATATTACAATTTTAGGACAATTACATTTCTATACCATAAACAAATATTAACACAATATTATTTTGAATCTACTTTTATTTCTTTTAACTTAATGAAATATTTCTAGATAATAAAAAAATTTATATACATATATATTAAATTTTTTATTTTCATTTGTGTATACATTAATTAAAAACTCACTTTAATTATTTTTTCTATTATTTATATAAAAACTAGTACGAACGACCATATATATCAATGTTGCTTTGCTGTTTTTATTTAATCAACACTATTAATTGCACATGAATTTTAAAAGTACACTGTTCACATTTAAAAATTCAAAGTTGTGTACTTATTCAAGATTAGATAAAAGTACAAAGAAAAAATTAATAATTGAACACGAGTTTGTTTAGATGATAATGTATTGTTAAACTCGTTATTTTGTGTTTCACAAAATATACTATATAAAATGAGCCTGCTTTGTCAATGAAGGAAAAAAACACGTGCATGATGGACACGTTTGTCACATATAACAAAAATATAAATAGCATTATATTAAAAAAAAAACAGAGATAAAAAGTGTAATTTGGAAAAAAAAAATAATGTAATTTATTCGTTTTACTATATGTGACACGTGTCCATTTCATTTACTTTTTTGTCAACATTATAGTAAAAAACAATAAACGGAGGGATTGGGAACTTTTGTACGCTAATGTTTTTTTTATCTTATGTAAACATGTAGTTAATACAATGCCAACTTTTATTATAATAATAATAATAAGAATAAGAGATAATTAGAAAATTATTATCTTATTTAAAAAGTTATATCCCATAACGAAAAAAACCATACACACCGTAACATACCATTTTTTTATTATAATGTGAATCAAAGAGATTTAATATAAAAATACAACTCAAACATATATATATATATATATATATATATATATATATATATATATATTATTAATTAACAATCCATAATCAATTTAATTTAATCAAATACAAGCATACAAAAATCATATAAATCATCCATAGTTTTATACATAAAAAAAATATTTAACGAATTAAATATCCACTTACATGTTTTATAAAACTGATATTAAGTGTCTTACTAGAGACTAACATATAATTTAATCTAAGACTTAGATTAACAAGAAAACTCAAGAGAAAGAAATATGATAAGCTCATCACAACTCAAATTGCACATCTACACATGTCACGGTTGCCGATACAAACAAGACATATTTTGTCGGTTATACGAGAGACATTACATCCATTCACTGGAAATACTATTTTAGAATTAAAAAAAAAACCTCATCATATGAAACTATATGAATTGGAAATTCACACTTTTTCACATAACCATACCTTCCATTTGATCTTAACATTCATTGCATGGACCAAGGTGATTTGCCATGCCCCTAATAAAGGAGCAGAAGCGAGTATTATTGTTGAAGATTAAGCATATAAATAATGTACATTAGCACATGCAACTTATTTTATTTCAATAATCATGTAAGATTGCTTCTCAATAAAGAATTGTCAAATAATTTGATTCATTAGTTTCATGCTTTAAAGTTCACATATATAATAAATACTACATGTAGAACGAATAAAACTTATATGGAGTGAATAACCCTTTGCAACTTCATTGTTAGAAACCTATGTCACTATATCAGCCTCATACGATAGAAGATTTGCTTAGAGAATATGAACGTCTTTGAAACATCAAAACCAGAAGAAATGATGTCTTCCTAAAAAAGTATAATGGAGATATCTTCAAATTCAGTCTTTGCATTTATTTGTAACAAATGTCTTCGAAAAATATCACAACTACATAAAAGAAAAATTATTAAAACATAACAAAATAATATGTAAATTTAATAATAATAATAATAATAATAATAATGATAATAATTAAAGGAAGACAAATATCTTAGATTGATTAAAAGTCTCAACATTGGTTGATGTGAGATTATGTACCAACTCCGCTTCCAGAACCAACTCCTCCTGATGTTAACTCTTGTGTAACAATTAAATTCTAAAATTAATTGAAACAAAGTATTATTAATATGCGCAAAAACATAATTAAAAGAGAATTTTAGATGAAAAATAAACCAAATTCATACCAATGAAAATCTTCTCACACAACTCAAACTTTTCATCGAAAATGATACCATCAAATTGATTTATCACTACTGGAAAATGGGCTTATTATGACTGATAAAACGAACTTACTATTCTGGTGTCATAGTTCCAAGAGACATAGAAAATGTGCGCTTTTTATGATACCGCAGAAACCTGTCATAGTAAGTCAGATTACTATGATAGGTGTTCATTTAACAGTCATAATAAGTCCAGATTACTGTGATAGGTAGTGTAAACTACGTCATACTAAGTCAGATTTTTTTTTTTGATTTTGTTGTTTTACCATTTTCCTTTCCATTCAATTCACCTGCAAATAACTTTCACACAACCAGACCAAACAATTCCAAACCAAACCAATTCCATAGAGTTAAGTTGTCTAACAAACTCAAAAATTGACACCTACAATCTTGACAACTTTTACAAATACTCTCAAAAAGATTGTAAGTACTATAAAACTAAGCTTTCTACAAGTTATCAACAACATTCAAAAGAAAGGAAGCCCACTTGGTTCTAATTTCTTCTTCCTAGATATAAATGGAACACCCTGCAACCTTGAATGAGCTTCCAAAGACCTACAAAAAGTAAACATTCATTAAATTATATTGGAAGGAAATAAAATAGAATAAAAAAACTTACGCCTCTAATATATTTTTGATGGACAATGTGTTAGCAACTGCCAATGACCCCTACAAGTTGGAATTATATTAATAAAAAAATAAGTTTTAAATTAGTTACCTATAATTTAAGAATTGTGTATTATGCAAGTAAAGTGCTAAATACACCTCTTTGCTAACTTTTTCAAATATCTCTGTTAAGTATTTTTGCACCTCTTTCGATCTATTTCCTATATTCTTAGTGATAATAGGGTAAAGACATTGATGTGGAGTAGTTGATGATTTTTTTCATAAGAAATGTCACTATGATGACTTTTCAATTGAAGTAATAAATAAATTTTCATTTTCAATATTATTAATAATTTCCTTTCATTACCATTTGGGAATTTGGATTGCCTGTCCTAACATATTTCACTAAAGTCCTTTCCAATCTTTTAATTCTTACAATGTAAATCTACTACAATTCAAACTACACATTTTTAATCATAAAAGTCTTATAGAAAATAAAATGTGATAAATTATAACAATCTTGCATAGTTTTGAAAATTTGTAAGACTTTTTTTATATTAACATATAAAATAGTAAGAGCATTCTTTTGCGGAGCACTGCCAATTGGCTATTGATGGCTAAAGAAACTACCAAAAAGTCTTGTTAAATATATGAGCTGATTACTTATAATGAGTTGGAATAATTTTATTATATTTTGTAGGTTCTGAAAAAGGCATATATGATCCACAAAATGCAGTTCAAAGTATTTTGGCAGAGAGAGATATACTTATATCAGTTCGAAATCCTTTTGTGGTAAGAAGACCTGCAATTTACTGCTCATTTATGAAGTTGTTGTATAACACACTGTTCTAATTTTCACGTAACTATGATGAACAGGTTCGATTTTTCTACTCTTTCACATGTCGGGAAAATAGCTACATACCCAATAACCACAAACACTATGCAAAAATAAAGAAAAAGAAGTAATGCTAAGAATATAATGTTAAGTGAAAAGAAGACAGGTTCTATTTAAGACTTAGACTAATAGAAATGTTATAGAGGATTAGGTATGCAAGCATTTCTTCGTTACATTGCATCATAGATATTGTCACAGTTTTTGTTATTTATTTTAGCCCTTATCAACATTGGTAAGTTATACCCTTACGCAAGCATGGAATGAGTTTAAAGAATTCATTCCCCTGATAACACAGAATAACAATGGCAGCACACATTAAAATGGCAAAGCATCTCTCACTCACTCCAAAGCAGAACCATAGTCCAACACACATGTGCAAACTAAGTGAAGAAAAGAGGGAAAACTTGTCCAAATGGAAACGGTGCGCGAACGGTGTGTGAACGACGTGACGATCGGTGCGACGAACGGCGAGGCGAACAGAGTGGCAACGACAACGCGAAACGAGAAGGCAGCGTGACTGTTTGAGAAAGAAAGGATATGCCAACGGTGTGTGAACAGCACGACGATCGGTGCGGCGAACAAAGCGGCGACGACAACACAAAACGTGACTGCAACGTGACTGTTTGAGAAAGAAATGATACTTCTGCAGAAATAGTGGAGACGAGAAAGAGAAATGAGGGAAGAAAAAAATTAGGGATTTAGAGATATTATGACAGGTTTCTCAAAATCTGTCATAATATATTTTTAACATAATTTCAATTTTGCCACCAAGTCTATCTACTATGATTGGTCCTTTGCACCTGTCATAAAAAATTTCCCTTTTCACTTCTTATGACAAATCCCTTTTTATCAGTCATAATAATTATTATTTGGTTAAAATACTCCGTTGGTCCTCGTTTCTGTAACAAAATCTCAATTTGGTCCTCGTATTTTTATTAGTCTCAATTAGGTCCTCATTTTTGTAAATTAGTATCAATTAGGTCCTTTCCGTTAGTAGAGAACTAACACCGTTAAGTAGGTGCCACGTGTCAGCTTCTCGTTTTTTTGAATTTTTTGAATGTTTTTTTGAATTTTTTAAATTTTTTTTAAAAAATATTTATGCCACGTGTCAGGTTTGTAGTGTGCCATGTGTCAATCTAATATGGTGACACGTGTCAAATTATTGTATAAATCTCAATTTGGTCCTTATATTTGTTAATTTGATTTGATTTTAGTCCCAATTTTTTTAAAAAAAAATTTAATTTCATGTGCTCCAAATTTAGAACAAATTTAATTTTTTAATAAATGTAATGATGATACTTTTATTACAAGTGATATTTCTATTACATATTTTTAACAACATTTAATTTATTTAAATTTATATTTTACATTAAACTTTATTTAAATTTTATTTTAAAATTATAAATATATAGATTAATAAATTTATATTCGAAATATTTGTATAATATTTAATATCAACAATATTCTAGAGTTGGCTTAAAAATAACAATTTTATAAATTCAAATGTAAAATTTTAAAATAATTTTATAACTAATTAAAATAAATATATTTAAAATTTTAATATTAAATATAATTAATATTATTAAAATATTTAATAAAAATGTCAATTTTAATAAAAATAATCATAACATTATATAAAAGTAAATTTTGGTCTAAATTTAGAGTGCCTGAAATTGAAAATTTTTAAAAAAAATTGGGATTCAAATCAAATCAATTTAACAATATGAGGACCAAATTAAGATTCATACATTAATGTGACACGTGTCACCATATTAGATTGACACTTGGCACACCACAGACGTGACACGTGGCATAAATATTTTAAAAAAAAAATTAAAAAATTTTAAAAAAAAATTCAAAAATTCAAAAATTCAAAAAAAATTCAAAAAAATTCAAAAAAATTCAAAAAAATTCAAAAAATTCAAAAAAACGAGGAGCTGACACGTGGCACCTATTTAACGGTGTTAGTTTTCTACTAACGGAAAGGACCTTATTGATACTAATTTACAAAAATGAGGACCTAATTGAGACTAATAAAAATACGAGGACCAAATTGAGATTCTCGACAAAAACGAGGACCAACGGAGTATTTTAACCTTATTATTTTTATTACAAAAATGCCATCGGTCAAGTTATTATGACAAGTGGCTTATATATGTCATAATAAGTCACCATAGATTCCCCTTTGTCCACTAGTGTATAGTGGTCTTCAACCAATTTTGGACACAAATATCTGCCTCAGTCATTGGTGGATTTAAAGAGCTTATAAAAGCATCTAAAACCTTACTTCCAATACTAAACGCACTCTTAAAGACATATGTGGAAATAGGTGTGGCCAATAGATCTCTAACCATTCTTGATATAATGGAAAATCATAAAAATTTTATCGTTCACCAAATTAAAATATCAAGTTGGTCATCACCATCAACAAAAGATTCATTTAAATACCTTTCTAACTCAGTTCTTTTATTTGTGGTGTCTTTTTCTCTCAAATGCATCTTAAAAGCATCGGCCCTTGCGAAATATTTAGGAATTTCAACAACGGTTGATGCATCAGATTAATGTTCATGTGGTTGCTCAGGTCTATGTTGTTCATTATGAACCAATGATACATTTTTATCAAACTGACTTTTACATAGTTAGTTAATTCTACAACTTTGTTTGAATCATATTTATACATTTCTTGAAAATTCTAAACCACATACTCAAACTTCTAACAAGGATAAAAAGTGAGACCAAAATATGATAAGCAATTGATGTTATCAACATTACCCCAATACTTGTGATACTTCAAGTAGGTGCTAATATATTATTCAAATTCATAGTTGTCTTGTCAAGTGAAAAATAAATAGTAGCCATTCTGTGAAATGCAATGTGTATACTCACATGCAATGATGTAGAAAACAATTTAGTGGCCTTATAGAATTTATTTAGAAACTTAACATAAGCTTCAGCATGTTTCCGATCACTAGAAGTTAGGGGACCTTCATCACCAAAAAATAAAACATATAGTTAGAGTCTTCATTGTCAAACTTTTCAAATGTAACTTGAAATTTTATTGTTACATCTAATATCATATTGTGTGGAATTCCACCTTATGGGAGCATCAAGTCACAATAGTTTTTTGCATTCAATTTTTGAAAATTTTATGCACTTTGTAAACTTAATAAGTCTTTGTGGTGAAGACCTTACAAATATGACAACATTCCTAATACTTGTGATTGATTGTGCTACTCTTTTAAGCCACCACTCTCAACTAAGTTTAGTATATGAGTACAACACCTCATATGGAAAAATTCCCCATCCATTACTAATGCACCCATACTCTTCATTCTTTTTTATTAATATGTAACAACCACATCATTAGATGATGCATTATCAATTATGAGTGTGAACACATTTCTAACTCCTTGTTCCCTTAAAACTTCTTCAACTTTCCTTTCTATTATTTCCCCTTTATGATTATCTATGACCGAAAAACTATTATCTTGTTTTGATACCTCTAATCATTGTTTATGAAATGTGCAGTAAGTGTTAGGTAGTTTAAGTTTTAAATTCATGTCCAACAATGGGTAGTGAGCGCTACTCTAACACAATTTGACTTAAAAAGGACCTTTAACCAAATTTGTTCATCCATATACAGCTAAAAAAATCTCTAGTTATTATGAACCTTGATGAGACAACAAATAAAGGTTGTAATTGTCTGCAAAACCCTCACCCTCCACCACCCTAAATGATTGTTCATCCATAATAACAAACAACATTTGCCTTTCGACAAGCTTGAACATTATATGCTTGGATGGTTGCAAGAAGATTGTTATTGTCACAACTTTTAAAGGTGAGAATTGTTAGGTAGGGGTCATTAATGGCAACAAATGGATATTTAGGACAAAACATTTTAGGGTTATTAAGAAGGTTAGATATTCCATGCGTCTTTGGATCACATCTAAATTGCTTAACACAATGGTTACATGTTGTAATTGAATATGTGGATTGAAGAGATCTTTTGAAGTGATCCTAAACAACAAAAGTTATTTTCTTACCACTAGCTTTTGATTTTCTCTATTTTGTATTTTTTGAAAGAGGAACATTATGGCATGCTCTTACAAGTTTAGGTTCAAATGTAGGGTTGGGTTGATTAACTTGTGAATTTGGAGGCAATTCTTGATTATGTGTCTCCATTACAACTCTAACGAGAAAGTCATAATCAATAACTACCAATCACAAAGCACGGAAAAATGTAAAACATTTATCCAGTTATAGACTACACTACAATTCACAGGCGCCACACTAACCTCCCAATTACCAAGCGTATACTCAACCATCAATCCAATATATATTTCTTGGCATTTCATGCACACCCTGCTTTATAATTTTATATCCCACAACCAAGCATGCGTGAAAATCTATTAAATAATAAAACTAACACACTAATGGCATACATCATAGTCAAGTACTCTCGACCACTTCAACTAGTATTGTTCCTTATCATAATTCCCTGCATTAATCACCATAAAGATCCCTTTAATTGCATTTATATTAAATAATTAAATATTTATTTATTTATTTAATTTTCCCAAGTCTTACCGGTAAAGATTGTATTTGTGAAATTGTTGCAAGTGTTATGTGAATATTGTTATGTTGTTTGTCCAAGAAATTTTCATTTTTTCACCAAATTTTTATGTGTTACAGGTATTTTTGGGTTTCAAAATTTGTTCCATTGTCATTAGTACAATAAAAACTACTAGAAATTGTGGTTTGTATTCTATATGGAGGCATTATCGCAAGTCATTAAATTGATATATGCTTTTGTCCTTGAAAAATTATGTTACTTTCATTTTTTGACCCAATTTTCAGAGGTGATATGGGAGATTTTTTTTGCAAATGAAATAAATGAATTATTTTAATTAAAAATAGTTAAACAAAAATTAAATTAAAAAATTAGATAAAATAATGTAATGTGTGAAACCAATTAATAAAATACAGTAATAACTATAGCAAAAAAAATATTAATGTTAGTTTAATGGATAAAAATATCTAACACTCATAAATTTATTTAAATGAGTTTAAAAAGGTATACAAATATGTATTAATAGAGTTAATAATATATAATTATAAAAGATCTAGGTTCGTGGACCTTACTTAAGATTTTCATTAAATAACTTAAATTTTACATTACATTAGCATAACATCATATTACATTGTGAGATTGTGATAAATGAGTCAAAACATAAAAGAATTTAATTATATTTTAGGACATTTTGAAATTTTCATAGAATATTACTTGATAATGCGTATTCCGGCAATGATTTTTCTTGATAAATGCACTATTGTAACGTCTCATTTAATTATTAAGCGAAATTAAAGGAAAACGTCACACAATATAAGTACAGTAGCGTAGTCCTGGGGTCTTTAACCCAACCCCGACAAAACACGGGCACACCACGATGCCAAAGGAAAGTTGAATACGAATACAACATAGAGTGTAGCGTAGAAATACAGAAAGAGATACATGGGCCATAGCCCTAAATAAAACACAAAGAAAACTCCAGCCCAGATGGCTAAGCAGCGGAATCACCATTTGCTTGTTGACCATGAGAACCTCGCCCATCAGCTCCCATCAACCAAGTCGATGATCATAGCAAGAAAGAACAGCCACATACATCACAACCACGCAACAAAACGGGTAAGCTAGAGCCAACAACATATTCATCATGCAGTTAAAATATATATTCATCATCCCATATTCATATAATCAACCAAACGTGTTATGACTCTCATTCAATACACTACGACTCGACTCGACTCATCCGGATACGTATAACTTAGTCGGATTCAGCGGATGCTTGCGCTTGTGGTGGATATCCCTGCTCGACTCTGAGCTGCTCATCTCCGAGCTATGTGTTACAAGTGTTCCGATAAATCAAATCTCCCTCACCACAAGGTTAGCCCTAAATGAAATACAGGCCTCCTGCTACTCTCCCCATAGGAGTCAGTCTGCTCTAAGTGAGACTAACTGGCCCCTTAGAGTGTCAGGATGCAGTCCTTACCTTGAATCCTTACCTAGTTATACAGATGGGGCACCACCATGAGCACCCACTAACAGGGGCCATGGAATTACGTCCCGACCACTGAAGCGCGACCCCAGAGGTCTCACCTAGAGACCCCAAGGAATTTACACGCTGACACGGACCAACATTCATAGCTCAGAAGTGAACGAACATAAAATCATATTTACATTTCCATACCAACCATGGAGATTAATTCCTCATACGCATCATATTTCGAATCCCTACCTCTAATCATCACCACCCCATGAATCTAGGGCCTCATCTCATATTAATCACGTGTTCCTGTGGTTCCACACCACTCATTCATTTCACATGCCAATATCATACCCAACCCGTCATAATCATTTCATGAATCATGCCAACCATACTTCATGTTCCATTATATGCATATCACTCATCATACAATCATACTCAACCAAAACAGATCGTTCAGGAACAAACAGACATCCAAAAACAGTACGGTCTCGCCCAGCATCTCGCTCAGGCTAAGGAGTCTCGCTCAGGCGAGACGTGCTTGCTCAGGCGAGCCTCCCCCTCGCCTAGGCGAGAGCACAAAAACAAGGGCATGAGCAACACGGGATCTCGCTTAAGCGAGATCCCTCTCGCCTGGGCGAGTTGCCTGCTCGCTCAAAAGTTGAGCGAGTCGCCTGGGCGACCTTTCGTGCAAAATCTTAGGCGAGATGGACTCGCTTGGGCGAGATTAACAGGTCTCGCCACTGTTCTTCACTGCAACAGCCATGAAAATCGAACCAACAAAGCATACAAAGCAGTTAATCACACCAAAACGAATGATTTATCC
>Ga0214545_1008856_pt1 | contig 15734 bp, 12 predicted proteins | sample CNSS4metaG_FD_160064 | JGI IMG/M metagenome (GOLD analysis project Ga0214545, IMG submission 160064) | Root nodule microbial communities from cowpea collected in UCLA plant growth center, Los Angeles, California, USA - CNSS4 | ecosystem: Host-associated > Plants > Roots > Nodule | place: USA... | reverse complement strand
GTTACTTATAATTTATATATATATATATTTTTTTTTATTTATATAAATATATATATATATATATATATATATATATATATATATATATATATATATATTTGTTTTGCAAAAGACTCAAAATTTTCCTTTGTGTACATATAATTAGGAGTACAATTTTTTTTTTTGGGAACAAATTTTTAAGATAAAAAAAAAACACTTTAACCGGGGTATAGATTTAAAATACAAAGAAGGAATTGTATTACCTTTTTTTTTTTCCCGAAACTGATACACAATTGTTTTTTAAAATTCTATTGAATAAAAAATTATTTTCTTTAGGAAAAATGAAACAAATAAAAGTTTTCCTTATGTTTTTAGTTGGAAAATGAAAAATAACACAACAGAAACAAGTTTCTTTTACGTTGATTTTAATCGGTGAAAACATATTTTTGTCCAAAGTATTTTCAACCATGCACCAAAAGTATATTTTTGTCTTTTCATTCTCGCTAAGACTTTAAGACAAACTTGGGGTGTCAATAGCAGGGTCCAAGAGTTGATTTTCAACTCGCTATATTTTTATTCAACAACAAAAACAGACAAAAATAAACTTAGTACCAACTTGGGAATTTTTTGTGTCTAAGATTCACTTGATTAATATAATCACTTTATTCCAACGAGAAGTATTTTTTTTTAACATATGGGTACGTAAAACAACAAAGAAAAATTACAAATTCAGATGACGGCTTATTAACTTGAATCATCAATATATATAATTAAGTTTAATTTTTATACACAGTATAACGTTTTTTCTCTCTCATAGATTTCAGTTTAATCCTTTTTCTTTTTTTGAGAAAAAGATATTCCATAATATTTTTCTATTACTATATATACAAAATAAAGCAGTCTCTGAACCCTACTCACATCACGTATTCTAGTTTGTAACCATGATGCAATAATGCAATAATCTATGCCCCTAATAGCAAGAGAATGTCTCATTTTCCAATTACCTAGGTTTCAGTTATCGTTGTTGTTGGAACTTGAAAGACATCACAGATTCCATGCAATCTGCACTTGGAAATTCGACATGCACTCAACTAGGTTACACAAGTGCACTACACACGTAAGCACCAAACACAACCACTAACGGTTATTTTATGTGTAGTTGCTCACTGTACACAGTTTTATTATCTGTACAAACACTATGATTCTGAATTTACGAGAATGGCCCTCACGATTTAACGTTGTTCACGCTTTGTATTGTGCGATATCAGCAATAAATAAATACACCCAAGTGTGTACAGTGTCACAGACTCATGAACCAATAGACAAAATATCTATTAACGCTTCTTTCTTTCTTTCTATCCCTACTTCGCCTCTGTTTCATTTGGCCCCTTCTTTCTCACAAGCCACTCTCTTCATACTTGGAACTCCGTTAGACCAAATCCCCATTTTACTCGTTCAATCTCTCTCAATGTTTCATCAAATGGGTATTACTTATTTCTTCTTCTCTCATTCATTTTCTTAAGATCATTCTGCCTTTTTCTTTATGCCCTTTTCAAATTTACGGTTTTTGTTTTTTTTTAATGTTTTTCACTGTTCGAATCTGCTTGCTTCCCAATAAATAATGATAGTAACTCTCTGGGTATTGCTTGTTCTAGAGTTCTTCTGAGCGCTTTGAAAGATTCCATTCCTTGAGTCATGCTGCCTGTGTCAATCTTTTCATCATCCTCATTTCTGGTGAGTATTTATTTTTGCATTATTTCTTTCTATTTTTGATGTCTGTTGTTTTTGTTCTGTCTGTTGAATTTGCATTAGGATTAAAAATGTTTTTTTTTTCGATTTTGTTTCTGGATGCTTTAGGATTTATGGGTTTCCGAGAGTTTGAGGTGACTTTATGGATTTCAATTGTTATCAGTTCTCTCCAATTGCAAGTTTGTTGCTTTCATTGCTTTCTTATGAATCTTGTGAAGGTTCTTTGGGTTTAGATTAGAAACTTTTTCTGTTCATTATCTCGCATTGATTTACAATTTCACTGAACTGTCAATTTCTCTTGGCGTTCCTATATGCCCTAATCTATTTTTATATGAGTTTTGGGAACATGCATCTCTCTTACCAAGTTTTCATCTTCTTAAAGACTGAAGTTTTTTCCATACTGCTAAAAACTGAAGTGTTTGGTAATTTTGTGGCCTCACTGAAAAATCAAGCCCTAGAAGTAAAGTATATTGGTTTAATCCAGGGGAATAAAAAGTTTTTTTTCTTTCTATGTGAAAAAAAAAATGGAGGACTATGTTTCTTTTTATGTCTTCTCTTGCCATGTAACAGATCATAGCTATGATATTACATTACATTATATCAGATCAGATTTTTGTTTTGTAATGGCTCTTAAGCTTGTGTTTGTGCAACCCTTTTTAAGTCATGGCTTTACCTCTATATCTGTTCCATTGAAGCCACTCCAACGTTTTCACATTTGAGCAGATTAAGAATCCCATGTGTGTTTTTCTTGCAGGTATCATCCTTGTTTGCATGAGCAGGTGTGTTTAAGAGCATGGGTAGAGGTAGAGGAAAGGGTAAAAAATTAACTGTTATCAATCACGAGGATCCTGCAAGTGGGGAAGATGAAAAAGTTCCCATGCAGAAGAGAAGAGGGAGGCCACAGAAACCGTTAAAGGATGATTTTGATGAAGAAGAAGTAGAGAAGATAGAAGATGACAGTGACAACAATGTGAAGAATGGAATCTCCAACAAAGAGATGAAAAGCCCCACGGCAACAGAAAATGGAAGGAAAAGGAAGAAAAGCTCACAGGTAAAAGAGAAACTGGAGTCAGTTGAGGAAGAAAATGGCATTGGCAATGGATCAAACACCACTGCTGCGTTGACAAAGTCCAATGGTTTTAGGCATAATGGAAGCAGACGCAAGAACACACCTCGTCGAGCTGCTGAAGCAGGTGTGCAATGCAAGTAACCGTAATCAAAGGAATTTGGATTCTTTGTTGGGTTTGTCTGTGTTGTTTCTCTGCTGTGTCTTCAAAATATCCAACATTGTTTATGTTTAATGCTCAGCAGAGAACAACACAAAAAAAATTCAGTAGAGAATCTGAATTCTGATCGAAGTTGTTGTGCAGTGACTTTCTTCCTTTTCATATTACCAATTACAATCAGATAGGAAGTGAGGCTCAGTAGTATCATTTATTTTATTTACTTGTTTTGTTTCTTTGCTCTCATTTTTAGTTTCCTTTTTCCTGGGTGAGTCTGATTTTGAGGGTTTAATTCACTGATACCCTGTCATTAATTCCTTCTTTTCTTTATTTCAATCATGAATTTGAGAGTTTACAATGCTACCTGTTGTCTTATAATGCTATAACACTTCCAATTCAAACCTTTTCTACTTTCACTTTCACTTTCGATTTCATTTTCTATACTCTCTTTCATCACAAGGTGAAAAAGGAAATCATACCTTTTGCTTCTAATTATAAGTATGGTGTTGAATTGCTGAGAACTACTCAAGTGCTTACCTTATTTTTCTGTGTTATTGTCACATGCCTGAAAGGTAAAAGGAAAATTCAAATGAAATTCACGAGTCTGAATTTCTGAACTTCTGAACTTAAACTCATTTTGTTGGAATGAACTGGAATTAACACTCTGTTTGTAGTTTCATTAAGTATATGTTGTTAGTATTAACAAAAGAAACTGGGTGCATGAAAAGTCATCATATACTGAAACTGTTTTACTGCTGTGGTAATTCTATAACAATGGTTGGAATAGAAAGATTTTTATAAAGTTGTGTTGTTGGCCAATAAAAAGTTATGAAGAATATGGATTTTTTGTTGGCCAATAAAAGTTATGAAGAATATGGATTCCTTCTTTTCAAATAGTCATATATGTTTTTTTTTTTTTTTTTAAATGCACCCTTAGGTGTATTCTCGTATGTGCTACTGCTAATTATCTTCAATTTTTTTTTTTTATCTTTTATTGGGCCAACCAAAATGAATGAATTCAATGGTGCAATATTTCGTTTGTTTTCTTTATAAGAGAAAAGTGTATATATATAATTAAATATATTATTTACAAGGAATAAATAAACCTTCTTTTTAAATAAAAAAATGGAATTCATGCTTTAACACGTGCAGCAACATAATTAATTTAAAGTTGAATATTTCTTCATTAACAAAGATGAACTTAATTCAAAATGTGGTGGATACATACTACTTAAAATCAAACTACATAATTCAAAGTTGTAAAAATTTATAAAAAAAATTTCAGAATTCAAAAATTGAAAATAAAAAGACTGAAATATCATATATTTTTTATTACACATTTTAGGGTGACATGAATGCTCAGGTCAACCCACTTCTAAGTTAATGGGTTTCACAAGATGGGAAGGATTCAACTATTGACAATAACATTTTATCTTAAATTAATAAAACTAATAAATTAAGTTTTAATAATTAATTATAATAGAAAATTCCCACTAATTTATGGCACTCTTTGTTATTATGTTTATAGTTTTATAATTTTAACCTTGAATTTGGTAGTCATAATGATAGTACGTGATTTATGCTTATTCAGCACCTTTTTTAGCAAGTTATTAACTTACAGGTTTATTACATTAAAAGTGCTTCCACATTTGTAATGTATTTTTTAAATTTACGTCCCATCAATTAATGATTTTTTTTCACATATATTTAATTCTAAAGTAGCTGTATTTTTTAATAACACTATAGTCTAATAAAAAAAACACAAACAAGTAGCAAATCGCATTTCTATCTTATATTAACAAAAAATAAACTAAATATATAGATTTTTTCATTAAAAGTGGCATCCTTATAGCTAGAAATTTTAAATTTTTTTAAAAACTAAATACCACTAAGACTATTTAAGTAAATTTTTTTTTTATAGGTAAAAACAATACAGTTAAATGAAAAAATTAGATTGTTCCAATTCCTTTATAAAAATTGTCAAAAAAGAAGAAGAAAAGTTCTATTAAAAAATAACAGGTAAAAAAACAACAGAGACATGAAATTGAAAAAAAAATATACAATTTTTAGTAAACATATTAATTGAGCCTAAAAAAAAAAAAAATCCTCAAGACATATCTCTGGTTGACTTCTCTGAGAAGATACCTTATCTATCAAACTCTAAAAGGTGATAAACATATTTACAACAATTTATAATTTTAATTAGTTTCAAATTTTTAAAAATATACTATTTTTTTTTTGAATTTTTTTTGAATTAGTTTCAAAATTTTAAAAATATACTATAATAAAAAAAACACCATTATCAATATATTAAAGCCTAATAATAAATATTATCAATAATATAGTAGCTAAAATCATTCCAAACTGCACTAAAACCCTCACAGTATGTAGATTAAATTAGAAGTATTGACCAGTATAGTTTGAGTTATGAATGGCTGAGCTTCATTCTAAATTACTTAAAACTATATTTAGCTACAACTTTATGTTCTTCTTCTCTATAAAAGGAACATTTACACATCATAACTTTGTGCAGTAAGAAGAATCTAAGATTCAGCAATGGCATGCAAACACTTTATTCTCCTTCTCTTCTTGGCTCTTCCTCTCACATTACCATCAATTACTTTCGCTCTTCGTACATCTGTTGTCGATGTTTCTTCTCTCAATCGAACTAGTTTTCCGACAGGCTTCGTTTTCGGAACAGCATCAGCATCATACCAGGTAAAACATATTCAGATTTCATTTTTGTATTACATTCAAAATTGTTCTTATCACAAACCTTGAGATTTCAACCTAAACATGACATTATATATTTTGATGATATGTTTGTATAACAAGAACTTATAACCTTTGAGATTCGAACCTAAACTTACATGATTTTGTTATGTTCATGTTATAGTATGAAGGTGCGGCAAAAGAAGATGGAAGAGGACCAAGTATATGGGATGAATTCACCCACAAATTTCCGTGTTTTTTTTTTTTTTTTTTTTGTGTTTCGATTTCTAACGTGATATAAAGTATAAGAGTTAACTCTTGAGGTTAGAAGTGGACCGTTGAGAGAGTCTGGTTAGAGTCTATCTTAGCGAACTTTTTAAGATATTCTGTTCCATCCGTTCTCGGACTGCTAACGGATCACTTATTAATTTCTAGTCCCACACATAAGATGAATATAGTTTGGAGTGAGGGGATGTGTTGGAAGTCCCACATGTACTAGAGATAAAACAATTTAATAATATCTAAGTGAGGTGAAACCTCACCTTATAAACTGATTTTGTGGGATTGAGTTAGACTTGAAGACGATTTTAAGACTTGACTTAACAGTTTTACTATCTCTATGCAACGTTTTTAATTTGCTTTTGTATTTGTAAGAGATAGAAGTAATATAAATGTGTAATACTTGCAGAGAAGATAAGAGATAGAAGTAATGGAGATGTGGCAGTTGACCAATATCATCGCTATAAGGTACAATATTCTAAATTCTTAATGATCACAACATCGAATTAATGAAAAAACCAATTATCTTCTTCATCAAAACAATTAGTTATATGTTTCGGATGTTGTTTTTCATTTATATAACAGGAAGATGTTCAGATAATGAAGGACATGAATGCAGATGCATACAGATTCTCCATCTCTTGGTCTAGAATCCTACCTAGTAAGATCAAAGTTGTTGATCAACAATTATTAATTATTTTCGTAATTATTGTATGTGCATTTTCATGTTAATGATTTCAATCTTTTTTTTTTAATCATAAATAGAAGGAAAGCTGAGTGGAGGTATAAACCAAGAAGGAATCGATTATTACAACAACTTTATTGATCATTTGCTAGACAGAGGTCAACAACATTCATTCTTTACTCTCTCATTTTCTCTTAATTAAAAACTTTACATTTTATAATAGTTTTATAAGCGTGAAATATTAATGTTTTAGGTCTACAACCATATGTGACACTTTTTCACTGGGATCTTCCCCAAGCTCTGGAAGAAGAATATAGAGGTTTCTTAAGTCCTCGCATTGTGTAAGTTTCTCAAAATTTATTTTCAATGCTATCATAACTACAAATAATAACATCTAGTTTATTTACGTTACAAGGTGAATTTTAATTTTAATTTTGTTAGAAATCCAAGTGTGAGTCTATGTTTCACATTGGATAAAAATAAAAAAGTGGAACAACATATAAGGATGAAGACCTATAAATTTATCATCTTAAGATTTTGGGTTAAAAATGGTTTTAATATTTTATATGGTTGGATTCTAGTCTCATCAGTGTTGTGTTTCTGTTCTGTCTCCTAATTTATGTATGACTGATTTTCAGAAATGATTTTCAAGACTATGTGGAAGTGTGTTTCAAAGAATTTGGAGATAGGGTGAAATATTGGATTACTTTGAACGAGCCATGGACTTTTAGTAAGGGTGGTTATGCACTTGGAACCTCTGCACCAGGTCGATGTTCTGAATGGCTAAATCCAAACTGCACCGGTGGTGATTCAGGAACAGAACCTTATTTAGCTTCACATTATCAACTACTTGCTCATGCAGCAGCTGTTCAACTTTACAAGAAAAGTTATCAGGTTTTTTTTTATACTCATTTTTAATTGCTCTATGGGGTTCAAGTATTTTTGCATAATTCTTGTTCTTAACATTTCAAACTCTCTACTCAGGAATCTCAAAAGGGCTTGATAGGCATAACAATAGTGTCTCATTGGTTCAAGCCAATCTCAAATAAAAAAGCAGATAAAGAAGCTGCTCAACGAGCCATTGACTTCATGTATGGATGGTAAGTCTTTTTTCTAATCGAAACACGCGTTCCAAAGCGGACAATAGCTCAGATACATGGTGATCGAAAACGTGTAATTAAAAGTGTAATTGATAGAAAATATAAAATTTGGTATTTTGATTTGTGATAATGATTATTGTAGGTTCATGGAACCATTGACATCAGGAAAGTATCCAGAAATCATGCGTGACTTAGTTGGTAAAAGATTACCAGAGTTCACTAAACAAGAATCAAAGCTTCTTGCTGGTTCATTTGATTTTCTTGGATTAAACTATTACACCACTTTCTATGTTTCCGATGCACCCAAAACACGACCTAATTATGACACAGATTCCAATGCCAAAAGTTCATGTAAGAACAACTTTATCTATGTCACTTTTATTTAAATTATATGTGTTATAATTTCATAATATCACATTTTGTATTTTGTTTCGTGGTGTAGCATTTCGCAATGGCGTTCCAATAGGTCCATCGGTATGTATGCAATCATGTCAAATTTTATGTTCATATTATTATTATTATTATTATTATTATTAGTTTATTTGGTTTTATATAACTTTATATAATTATATTTGCAGAGCGGTTCTGAATGGTTATATGTTTATCCTAAAGGAATTAGAGAAGTGTTGCTCTATACCAAAGAAAATTACAAGAATCCTTTGATTTACATAACTGAAAATGGTAATTAAATCAAACATCATTTTGTTATCTTTGAAATATCTCGTAAAATAGTTATTCAAAATTAATTAAAATTATATTGAATCTTTCTTCTAACATTTGTAGTGCTTATTGCTTTTAATTTGTAGGTATAAGTGAATTCACCGATCCAAAACTATCGTTAGAGGAAGCTCTTCAAGATATATACAGAATTGACTATTACTATCGTCATCTGTATTACGTAAATTCAGCAATTAGGTAATGAATAATTTATTTTTATTGTTTAAAAATAATATTTTTTGAAAATGTAATTTATTTATTTTGTTGACTTTACAAGGGATGACGTAAATGTAAAAGGATATTTTGCATGGTCATTATTGGACAACTTTGAATGGGTTTCTGGTTATTTGGTGCGCTTCGGAATACACTATGTGGATTATAAGAATGGTTTGAAGCGATATCCAAAGCTCTCTGCCATATGGTTCAAGAACTTTCTTCGCAAGTATTAGACCATAGAGAATCTCTTTAGAAACACCCATTCATGTAATAATTTTAACTATAAATTATTGTATGATTGCTTCTTAGAAATAAAAATTTATTTTTGAATTATTCTTTCTCTATCGTATTTCTCTTTTTTCCTTTTTTTTTTCTTTTAAGTTGAATATGTATTTAATGTTAGGATCGAGTGTAACTCTTTAATTTTTAGTCAAGACGCAACTCTTTTCACTTAAGAGTGTAACTTATATCAATTGTTAGGATCGAAAGTTTACTACTTGGTGAAGAACTATAACTTTTAGTCAGAGCACAACTCTTTTTACTTAAGAGTGTAATAGTCCAAACGTCATGATTCGATTGTGACTCGGCTTATTTGACCTCCGTCATGGAACAATTGATGTTACATACAATAATCTCCCCCTTAACAATTGTCTTATTAGAAATTCCACTCGGATTGTAACTTGACCCATCTGACTCCGTCACAAAACAATTGTGCAACCCACAACATTTAATATATATGATGAATTCATTTTTTAGGTTGCTTCTGACACAAACAATGTTCTTCCTTAAAGCTACATTCTGTTAAGGATAATTTCAGATTTTATGATTGTTCTTATTGCAAGACTTTCCTTAACTTTTGTTCTTGAAAAAGATATTCTATAAATAGAGCTTGAGAAGGAAAGAATCATTAATAAAAAAAAACAGTATATGAAAAATTTAAAATTAAACTAAAATATTAGTTTTTTTTAAAATTGTGGAAAAATCAATTAGAGCTAGATGAGTCCATCATAAATCGTATGTGCTAATTATTATCTTCTAAAACGTTTCCAATTTTTACCTGTATACTACAAGAAATTATGCAATGCAGGAACAAAAAGCCTTTTCGGTATTGGGCCAACTAAAATGAAAGTCCAATAAACCTAACAAAAACGAACCGTAAGTTAGTAAATGAAAAAAACAAAAGTTGATTATTATAATGACATTTTAGTAAGAATTCAATGTTACAATTTATATCTAATTTTTTATAAACGAAAAATGTGTATACTAATTTTAAAATTTAAAGTTCAAAAATATCAAAGTATATGAAGTGACAAAAGAACTTATATATACTTAAGTCAATCTATTATCTATATATACTAGTATACAAAAAGATATACTTGGTCGAAACACCTTATTTTTATTTCCCCCCAAAAAAAAAACACCCTTAGGTGTATCATCGTATGTTTCAGTATCTTCTAAGACCTTAAGTATGAGAATATATCCACACCAAGGGGTACTGAAAGAAATTATGCAAAGCATAAACAAAGGCCCCTTTTTTTTTTGGCTACTGAAAATGAATGGCAAATGAACTTAAAAAGAGAAAAGCAAATGAAAAATACATGTATGTTCACATTTTTTTTACATTAAAATAAAATTAATAAAGTATATATATATATATAAATATAATTTTATTAATATTATTTTAATGTAATAAAAATGTATATATACTTCTTCATATGTGACAATTTTAGCATATATAAAAATATATAATTTCATTATTTTTATGAGTAATTAATTAAAAAAATTAAGGTGCATATAATTGTATAAAAAGAATATCAAAAAAAATTATATAACTCATATTTTAAAGAATAATTTCTTTTTTAGTTATTTGTTTTCAGTTAGGAAAGAGAATTTTTATAACATTGATTATGCATTCATATCATGGTTCAAAAATATTTTTTTCAGACTAGTATTTAGTTTTAGAAAAATGAGATTTTCAACATCTCAGATCACATTCATGGAAAGAATTGTGTAAAAGAAAGTATATAAGGACTTGTTAATATTACATGTAGCAAATAACAATAACAATAATAATAATAATAATAATACCAAAACATATACATTAAAATTCTATCTTGTGTAGCTGAATAAAAAAATTAAACAAAAATAAAAATATTGTAGTCAAACCATTATGCTTCAAAGTTTAAAGAAATAAAGAAAAGAAAAGGGAGCAAACAAAAGGGTCATGGAGAGTGGCACGATGGAAATTTTATTGGATAATTTTGTAGAGGTTTTTAATTGAGAAAATTGGAAGATATGAAAAATAAATGGTAAATCAATTAGAAAAAATGATGTGGGTAACACTATTTTTGTGTTTTTTTATGAAAGATCTGAAAGGCCTGATAGGACTTGATAAATGAAAAAAAAAAACTATTGATCCAACATTAATTAAGTAACCTAACAAAAAAATTTAGTTAAATTTGAGAAAATTTTTAATTCACTTTTAATAAAAAAAGTTTGACTTTTTTGTAGTAAAATTAATTAAAAAACAACTAACTTTATTTAAATTATCAAAATACTTTAATTTTTTGATTTCAGCAACAATAAAAACATATATAAAAGAAAAAAAATATCTTTGAATTAACATTTGTGTAATTGTAGTACAGTGAAGTAACTAGTACATATAATTCCTTAACCTTGATTTATGTGTTTATAGTAAATTTATTTATTGAAGTATACATATAAAAAATAACATATACAAAAAATAAGCACATTCATACCAATGTTTTATATAATTCACTCCAGTCATATACTAAATTAAGCTTTTTTGTAAAATTTTATATAAAATTAGCAGGGTTTTAATAGATAAACTTGTTTGCCTGTGTTTGGAATACGTAGTGAAAAATTAAGTATTTATTATTTGTAAAAGGATTAAATGCATAATCGATATATTTCTTTACTAATAAAAAAAATCTTTAAACTAAATCATATCTTATTTATACACTTATTTTTCATTCAGTCATTTCAAACTACACTAAAACCATTCAAACATGCAGATTAAATTAGAACTATTGACCTGTTCAATTTGAGTATTAGTGGCTGAGCTTGTAATCACTTAAAACTATTTTTAGCCATAACTTTATGTTCTTCTCTATAAAATGGAACATTTGCATATCATAACTTGTGCAATAAAATCATAACACAACATGGCATGCAACCACTTTATTCTCCTTCTCTTCTTGGCTCTTGCTCTCACATTACCATCTATTACTTTTGCTTTTACTGCATCCGTTGTCGATGTTTCTTCACTCAATCGAACTAGTTTTCCGACAGGCTTCGTTTTTGGAACAGCTTCAGCAGCATACCAGGTACACAGATTCAGATTTCGTTTTTGTATTATTACATTCAAAATCTGTTCTAATATTAACTATGGTCAGATTTGAATAAAAAAACAAGAACATGTGGTTATATAAGGAAGTTAACCTTTGAACCAAAACTCACAAGATTTTGTTGTGTTCATATGCTATAGTATGAAGGTGCGGCAAATGAAGATGGAAGAGGACCAAGTATGTGGGATGAATACACCCACAAACATCCAGGTATTTTTTTTCGGTCACGTTAACTATACGTACAACGATTTCATAGTATATAAGTGAGTGCAAATATCATCTTACAAATCGGTTTTGTGAGATTGAGATAGACTTAAAATCCACTTCTTAATATGTATACGACGTTTTAATTTGATGACCTCTGTTCAACGTTTTATAATTGTCTGATTATACTTGCAGAGAAGATAAAGGATAAAAGTAATGGAGATGTAGCAGTTGATCAGTATCATCGTTATAAGGTAAAGTCCAAATTCTTACTCAATGAAGAAACCAATTATCACTCTCTGAGAGTAATTAATCATTTTTTCTAATATTTTATGTTTATTATATATATAACAGGAAGATATTGAGATAATGAAGAATATGAATCTGGATGCATACAGATTCTCCATCTCTTGGTCTAGAATCCTACCAAGTTAGATTGATCAAAGTTCATCGACAATTGTTAATTATTTTCGTAATTATTGCATCTGCATCTTCCATGTTAATGATTTCAATCTTTGTTAATCATAAACAGAAGGAAAGCTTAGTGGAGGTGTAAATCACGATGGAATCGAATATTACCACAACCTTATCGATCAATTGCTAGTCAACGGTCAACATTCATTCTTTACTCTCTTGTTTTTTCTTAATCAAAAAGTTTACATTTCATAATAGATTTTTAAGTAAGTGACAAATATTAAAATTGCAGGTATTCAACCATATGTGACACTTTTTCACTGGGATATTCCTCAAGCTTTACAAGAGTACGGTGGTTTCTTAAGTCCTCTCATCGTGTAAGTTTTACAAAATTTATTTTATGTCATAAATACTATTAAAAAGTTAACTACTTTACACTAATTTATTATCATTATAATAACAATATGATCCAATTGTATGCATCACTGATTTTCAGAAAGGATTTTCAAGACTATGCGGAACTTTGTTTCGAAGAATTTGGAGATAGGGTGAAACATTGGATTACTTTAAACGAACCATGGTCTTTTAGTAGGGGTGGTTATGCAATTGGTGGCTATGCACCAGGTCGATGTTCAGAATGGTTAAATCCAGAATGTCTTGGTGGTGATTCAGGAACAGAACCTTATGTAGTTTCACATTATCAACTACTTTCTCATGCAGCAGCTGTTCAAGTGTATAAGGAAAAATATCAGGTTTTTCAGTCTTCACCAAAAGCTTAATTACACTTCAATCTTGCTATAGGGTTAGACTATTTTTTTGTGCAACTCTTGTACTTAACATTTTCAACACTTTGCTCAGGAACATCAAAATGGAAAGATAGGCATAACACATGTGTCTCATTGGTTTGAGCCATTTTCAAATTCCACATCGGATAAAGAAGCTGCTCAACGAGCTCTTGACTTTATGTATGGATGGTAAGTACTTCACTCTCCATTCAAATTTATAGAGGGGTTTCACCGGAGAGATACAATATCAATGAGACCTGAACATAACCACATAAGGCATTGACACCACTCTCAACCCAAATCCTTAAAACAATGAGTTTATGAGTCTTTATTCTTATATAGTACTCTACTTTCTCATTTTTAGCCAATATAAAACTTAGACTCATATTTAAATTCTTAACCATTATATTATTTTGGTAGTAAGTATGTGAATAATAATAAGTAATGATTCTAAAATTTTGATATTTTGATTTGTGATAATAATTATAGGTACATGGAACCATTGACAACAGGAAAGTATCCAGAGAGCATGCGTTCCTTAGTTGGTGAACGATTGCCAGAGTTCACTGAAAAAGAATCAAAACTTCTTATTGGTTCATATGATTTTCTTGGATTAAACTATTACACCACTTACTATGCTGCCGATGCACCCAAAACCAGACCTCATTATGAAACAGATTGCAATGCCAATCTTTCATGTAAGTATTACTTTAACTATCACTTATTTAAATTACATAATATTATAATTTCATAATATCACATTGTTGTTTTTTGTTTTGTGCGCTAGCTACTCGTCATGGCGTTCCAATAGGTTCACCGGTATGTATACAATAATTTCAAATTTTATGTTATTATTATTTTGGACAATAATATTTTGACTACTAAATTTTGACAATTTTTTCTTATAACATAAGGTGTCATCTTCTAGGTAGTTCTTAAATATTGAGAATGATAAAAAAAAAATGAAAAACCATTTAGAAAATGACACCTAAGATTGTAAAATAAAGCTGTCAAAATTTAGTAGTCGAAAAATTATTTTCTATTATTAGGATTATTGGTTTATTTGGTTTTATATAACTTCATATTTATATTTTCAGACCGGTTCTAGTTGGCTATATGTTTATCCCAAAGGAATTAGAGAATTGTTGCTCTATACAAAAGAAAAGTACAACAATCCTGTGATTTACATAACTGAAAATGGTAATTAAATCAAACATCACCCTTTTATTATCTTTGAAATATCTCATAAAGTAAATATTTAGACCAAATTATTTAAAATATGCATTTTGTATATTTTTAATTTGAAGGTGTAAGTGAATTGCAAGAAACGGCACAATCGTTAGAGAAAGCCCTTGAAGATAAACATAGAGTTGACTACTATTATCACCATCTCTATTATATAAATTCGGCAATTAGGTAATTAATGATTTCTTTATTGCTTAAAATAATTATTTTATTTACAAATTTAATTAATTAATTAATTAATTTTTTATTGTAGGGATGGCGTAAACATAAAAGGATATTTTGCATGGTCATTGTTGGACAACTTTGAATGGAACGATGGTTATGTGGTACGCTTTGGAATACACTACGTGGATTATAATGATGGCTTGAAGCGACATGAAAAACTATCTGCAAAATGGTTCAAGAACTTCCTTCAAAAGTCCCAGAATAAAGTTACTTTTAATATTTAAGGCACTCTACTATTAGAATAAAGATTGATATATAGAGTAATCATTGATGCAAAACGCATGTAATTTATAGTTTTAATTATTCTTCCTTTATCATAGTTATCTATTTTAAGGTAAACTAGTATACTGATCCGTGCGTACGCACGGAGCGTATTTGTTTTATTTTGTATATTAAAATAGTAAAATAGTAAAAGTATCATGTAATGAAATATTATGAAAATTAAGTTATATTGTTGTAAATGTTGTTATTAAAGTAATAAAATAGTAAATCTAAGTGATGCAATAATAATTTCAATTTTAAATATAATAAATAGAATTGATATCACAATATAATATAGTTAATTGATTTTACGAAATTATTATAATAGTCTATGATCTGTACGAGCATTTATTTATTTATTTTAAATTTTTTTAGAATAATAATATAATTGTTATTATATTTATTGAACCATTAAAAATACTAATAATAATGTTAATACAAATTTTAAATTTTAAATTTTAAAATTTTAAAAGATTAAAACTCTATTTAGAAAAAGTATTTAGTATAACAATGTTTTCTATAATTAAAAAAAGCACACTTATAATAATAACACCATTATGAATAGTAATAAT